>Ga0207426_1000104_pt1 | contig 249464 bp, 219 predicted proteins | sample AraplaMF_Cvi_mMS_FD_184265 | JGI IMG/M metagenome (GOLD analysis project Ga0207426, IMG submission 184265) | Arabidopsis root microbial communities from the University of North Carolina, USA - plate scrape MF_Cvi_mMS (SPAdes) (version 2) | ecosystem: Host-associated > Plants > Roots >...
AACGATATCGTAAACCTGGTGCATACCGTACTCAACGCGCTCAAAACAGCTTTTGACGACATCATTAAATGGATAGGTTTTATTTTCGAGTACAAGGACATCCTCAACACGCATAAAGTAATGAAAAGCCTTATTCTGTTATATATGGATGACTGTGTGAACCATGCATCATCCTTGAAAGGTAAATTACATGACATATTTGATGAACTTGAAAACAATCTTAATCAACTGGTTGGTTTACCGACAATCGATGATACACCGCAAAGCTATTCCGCTCAGGCTTCCAAGCCATCTGCTACCAATACACCACAGGCTAACTGGGGGACGCACAAGCTGAAAAGTAATAGCCAAAATGCAAACGCAGGAGACTATACGCCTACAGATACAGGAGATGATCCTACTAACGGACTTCTTGCTGCATTTAATGATATTGTACAAGGCGAAAAAGAGGCGATTACTGATTTACAAAAAAACCTGTCGTCGATCATTGACAACTTTCAAACAACCAGTGCCAGCGAACTGTTTGAAAAAATACTTGTCACTATCACAGATTTTCTCCTGCAGCAGGCAGGTACTTTACTGGAAGCCGGCGCGGACGCCATGGCAGGCATGAGCGGTTTTATAAAGGAGACACTAACGGCACCTATCAACATCCCGGTGATTTCCTGGTTATATGGCAAGATTTCCGGTGGGGAGCCCTTTACCTTACTTGACTTGGTGTGTTTAGTAGCCGCCATACCGGGAACGATCGTTTACAAAATACTGGAAGGTAAGGCACCTTTTCCTGATAGCGACCCGTCAACGCAGCAACTCATCAGTGCACCAGACAGGGCAACCATTCAAAGCATATGGGCACAACCGTTAAATTCAGTAAATAGCGGCATGCTTGGCCATGGAAATAGCGGTGGTCAGACAGAGTCGGTTTATGATATAGCAGTTAAAGTAAGCAATATTTTCGGGTTGATTGGTTCAGTGGGTATTTCGATTACCACAACCGATAAATCAGGGATCATTCCGGAGTTACAGGATAATAAATGGCTCAATCTAATCAATTCTGTTTGCTTTCTTCTATATGCCGTACCCGATATAACCCAGTCCACCCAAAAATTGAATAGTGATATTACTTGGTATGACCTGATGAATACGGAAATGACTTACATGGCAGTATTAAAATCAGGAGTAGATGCGCTTGGTGGATTTGGATTTGAATGGAATAAAGTGTGGAGCGCTATATCTCCTTCGGCAGATTTTGCCATAAATCTGATGTGGCAAGTACCTACAATCGCAAGTTGCGTTTATTCCATAAAATCTGATAGTAGCAAGCAAAACACCGCAAACCAGGCAATTGTTACTGCCGGAGGATCGGCCTTCGATCTAAGTGGGGTACTATCATTGGCCTTGCAGGTCGCTCAGAATACTCCAGATCCAACGACCCGTAGCGCTGCTATCGGCAGTGTGTGTGCGGCTATAAGCCTGTTTAATCTTTGTTGGGGCGTTTCCTGTATACTGAATTCCTGGGGGCCGTTTACACCACCACCAAGTTCAAATTAAGTTTACGTAGTTAATGGCGCAGTGTAGAGTACTGCGCCATTTTTACTATCAGGTGACCTATTTATGTATGCTCTTGATATTTACACAAACGGATAATTGGAGGTTGTTGAAACCAAACTGAATGTTATAATAAAATATGTATTTGGCAGTGAATAAATGATCTTACCCTTCAGATCCCGGAACAAAATTAGAACTGCAAAGTATATTTGCACAGAAGCTGATCTCTCACTGAAAGAGACCGGCATAAAAAAGAACTATAGTCTGTAGATGATAACTTGAGGGGTTGGCACTTGGGGATTTTTTAATATAAAAATCAGCAACAATCGCTAGTTATTCCTCCATTTCCTGCAGTGAAAATTCCCTTGCAATAGGGTTGCTATCCTTCCCTTATTGCCAGTCCAAAAATGACGTCAGCTCCACTATACCCAACGCCAGATCGTCCCTACTTAACGTCCTGTTCTTGCCCCCTTATGTAGTTCGTATATATGCTGACTTGTCGAGGTAAATATTGCGAAGATCCCAGGAGTAGGAAAAGAAACTGCTTTGAAGTGATTTAAAATGGGGATTGAAACGGTGCAAACACTTGCCAACCTGCCGGTTGAAGCACTTCAGAACCTAATGGAAAAGCATGGAACCGACTTATGGCGCAAAGCTCGTGGTATTTATGAGTCTCCGGTTATTCCTTATCGCGAGCAGAAGTCCAATAAACGTCTAAAGTCTGGGATTTAAGGATATCTGGATGCACCTTTCACCCCTGAGCGATATGTTGAGGCTATTAAAGTATGCCAGCAGGCAGGAATGGAGGTGGTTATTATTGACAGTATATCCCATGAGTGGGAAGGAATAGGCGGCATATTGGAAACACACAGTAATATGACTGGTAATTCCTACACCAACTGGTCCAAGCTAACACCATTTTACTATTGGTCAAATATACGTGATGGATTTCACGCTGGCTTGCAGAATAATGCATGTTTCAATCATCATAAACATACAGGAGGAAAGTAACGGCATTTTCTTCGGTCAGTCAGTAATTGATGACTGACTGGCAAGGCAGAATTATTGGCGTCTGAGTCTTGAAGACATCACCCCTGAGCTAAAAGTCAAGCTGGCGATGTGATAAAGCGGAACAGTAGCGGCTTGCCTGTTATATTTCTTATTAATATATGTTGATTGGTGGAGCTTGCATACAGTTTTAAGGATTAACAGCTTATATCCGCTATAATACGCCGGTCAGTTCCGCATATTAAAGCCTTAACCTTCAGCTCAGGGGTTATAAGTGCGGAGGGTTTACATATCAGATAGGGCTATTAAATATGATAACGGTGATTGCAGACTTGGTTAAAGTACACTCCTTTATAGGTACTGCGGACACAACGAAACCTTAGTTATTGGGCGTAGTTTAGTCAAACTTTTCATCAGGTCTATATTTCCTAAACCATTCGTCACTTGCTTCATTTAACAACTCAAGTGTTTTGAATGTATTTAAATAAGCAAAGTCAGACATGCAAACTCGCATACTTCCAGTTATAAGATGCCTATGACTATTTAGAATCGTTTGTAAAACTCTTATGATGTCAACAAGGTCATTATAAGTATTGGGAAAGTCTATTGAAATTTTATTTGGTTGTAAGAAGTACTCATTGTCTGCATGAGCATAATACTTGTCTCTTTGAGTTAAAATCCGTTGAATTTGTTGTTTGACTGATTCTAATTCTGAGCTATTGGTGTCAATTAAAGTCTGTGTCAACCCAGAATATTTCTTTTGTAACTTCTTTTGGTTAGCAGAAGCGAAATTTAAAAATTTTTGAATAGTCTTGTCTCCTCTGTCATTCTCAGTCAATTTTGATATTGTCATTACACTGTCAACTTGTAAAGAGTCAACCATAAAATAAAGAAGTGAAAAGCTCCTTGTAGTCTTTTTAAAGTCAGCATTGAGCGATTCCTGAAATCCTTTAAATGTTGCCAGCTTTATGGCTACATGATTAAAAACAATATTTTCTAAAGATTCGGAAAATGTTTCATAGTGTTCAATAACTGTGTTGTCCATTTGATGGTCTATTTAAATTACGCCCAACGCGTAAATTTATGTTACAAGATGTGATTGAAAGTAAACAAGCATCCTTAAGTATCAATCATTTAAGGATATACATTCAGTATTGTCATTACGGCAATCTGTCTTTCTTTCATATCAGTATAAATACCCTGCTTTAAAATACCTGATGGCAAAACTGGCAAATTGGCGAATTCGCTACAACCCTAATCAGTATTGAATTACAGGGGTTTTGCCATTTCGCCACTTTCGCCAACCCATGATAAAATGATAAATCCTAAGAGGAATAACAGTCAGCCAATACATTTTTGTAGTTAGTGTCAGCAATCGAAAGCACAGCATCCCTGTATTGTATATAATTTTTAAGTTTACTCACATGGTGGTGGTAAGCTTTGTTTTCGGGAAAGCAATACCTGTAAACATGTGAATCATAAATTGGAAAACTGTCTGGAAATATAAAATGCAGAAGCTTTGATGCGCCAACTAACGACCCTCCGCAGCATTCCTTTGCAGAATTTAACACCTTTTCTACGTTGCTTTTCTCCGCAGATGTTTTGTAAACATCAACCAGACGAATAAATTCTGGTATTTTTTCTGTATCGATTGAAAGAATTCGTGGCATCCAGCTATAAACAAAGGCGATACCTGTAATTACATCATCTTGTGTGAGCTGATCTTTGTTCCTATAATACTTTGTATACCTTTCGTAGGTATACAAATACTTGTCCGGCCTTTTGAAGGGCAGTGCTTCAGTATCTTTAACAAGGTCTTCAATATTGAGTAGCTTCATGCAATGGCATTTAGGGGTGGTAACTCTCCAAACTTTTCAATGTATTCAAGCAATAACCGCTTTTCAAGTCTCCGGGGGATTCTGACTCAAGCAATTTCTGCATATAGGCAACGATAAGGAAATTGCTCTCCAACTTTCGATAAGGTTTGTATCTAATTCCTGCTTTGTGGCTTGAGTCCTTATGCGTTGGGTCTATTGATTTCTTTAGGTTAATTACACGGATTAGAAAAGATGTAGCTCGTCCAATGTATAGTATTCCTTCTTCATCATTGTCAAGCCACCTTTGCACAGGGATCCTTTTACCATCTTTTGCTGCAACAAGCTTATAAACACCTCCGCGTTTAGAATGTTTTTCATCAATCTGGTGCCAGAACTCTTTATCTGAAATAAGGAAGAGGTTATCTATCATATGGCTCAGGGTTAAAGTGTTGGCCTAAGATAATACAATAATCAAAAAAAACAGATATGTATCGGTCAGTCAGATTATCTACAGGTATTGAATGACTGACTGGTAATAAAGAAAATATGAATGCTTAACAGGGGCTATAGATTAAGTAAAGCCGCACTAAGAATAGCACGGCTTACTAATCAATAATTAAGTCATCCCCCGAAGGATAACTTATTGGCAATTTACGTTAATCTATTAGTTGTTTAAGCAGAAATGTGGTTGTCTGCCATGGTTGTAAAATATTGTAGGCATCATCCCTGAGTTGAGGATCATGGATAGCTGAGGTTATGGTCCGGTCAGTCAGTATACGTCTATACTAATGAGTGACTGACCTAGTCTTAAGACAAAACCATAAGGATTCTTTTAAAAATTATAATTTTAAATTCCGGAACAAATAAAATGCTGTGGTGCAAATTTTGGTGCAAATAAAAAAGCAGCTACGGGATTTATTCGTAACTGCTTGATTATTAAGTGGGCCCACCAGGGCATGATCCTGGGACCCCCTGATTATGAGTCAGGGTTAAAATCCAACAATTTACTAAGGGGGACTTCTAAAGCTGATGAAATTTCATACAAGTAGTAAATAGAGGGGTTTATGTTACCTCTCTCTAACCGATTGATACTTTGCCTATCTTTATCACATTTTAGTGAAAGCTCCGACTGGCTCATCCCTTTTGCTTCTCTTAAAAAAGCAATTTTTTTCCCCAGCTTGCTTAAAAATATTTGCTTGTTATTGCTCATTATCTAACCGAGTCGCAATCTGGGTAGATATTTTAGAAAAATCGTCAACGCATCCGTTTACAATTTTATTTTCATTATATTGCAGGAATTATTTTGCGAATCTTCAAACTTAATGAAGCATTTCGCTTGGAGTCTTGTTCTGAAACCTAGGAAATTTCAAAGCCACAAGACAATAAGTGAAGGGCTCATGCCTTTGGCGTGGGCTCCCTTATTGTGGCAGGCTTCCTAGGGCCTCAGAACTATAAGAGGAGACCTGCGCCTTCTTTTACATCTCCACCACATCGCAATTTGCAAGTATTTTTAAATGTATTTAACAGTGACGTTCATATTGCATTATTATACTTTGAACATCCAATCGATTGTTCAACGGTGTATTGCATTCTTTTTTCATATTCTTTACGCTTGTAAACCTAAAAATCCGGTGTAACCATTATGACTGGCCGCGCCGGGCTGTTTTTCTCATGTGATGATCCGTCAGCAGCTATAACCCAGCAGCCCGTGCGCGTGGCCGGTTCTTGAATATTTCTATTAACACTTTTAACCCCAAAATACTTGGCGATGAGAAAATACCTTCGCTTACTGCTTTTGCTTTGCATAGTGGTGAGCAGCAACCTCCATGCCCAGACCGTTCAACTGTCGGGCAAAATACTTGACAAAGATTCTATACCTATACCTGGAGCTGAATTATCCAGCAATTCCGGCAATTCTTTTGCCTTTTCCAACAATACCGGACGTTTCAAAATAACTGTGCCAGCTGCATCAAAGCTTATTGTTAAAGCAATGGGTTATCATACTTGCATTCTCAGTTCGGACAGTCTTCCTTATCTGACAATTATGCTTCAAGAGGCAACTGGCACCCTTAAAGATGTAGTCGTTTCAACCGGCTTTGAGCGTTTATCAAGGCATCGCCTCACTGGTAGTTACACAGTTATTGATAGCGCCTTACTGAACAGGCGCGTAGGCCCAGATGTCCTCAGCAGGTTGGAAGGTGTCACTAGTGGAGTACTTTTTGATAATAAAGCGGATAACCCCTTTAACATTTCTATTCGCGGCCGCAATACTATTATGGCTAATACTAATCCCTTACTTGTTGTGGACAACTTTGCCTTCGAGGGAGATATCAACACTATTAATCCTAATGATATTGAAAACATAACAATATTAAAAGATGCAGCCGCCGCTTCCATCTGGGGTTCCCGGGCTGCTAATGGGGTCATTGTCATTACGACAAAACAAGGTCGTAACAACCAGTCTCCAATATTTTCTTTCAACACTAACCTCACTACTGCTACAAAACCCAACTTATTTTATCAACCGCTTATGTCGTCGTCTGATTATATCGACATGGAAAAAATGCTGTTTGATCAGGGCCAGTATGACGTATATCTTATGTTTCTTCCCTATATCGCGATGACACCTGTTGTAGACCTCTTAGATAAAGTGCGCAATGGCGAGGTTTCGCAGGCTGATGCAGACGCACAGATAGGTAATTTGAAAAAACAGGATTACCGTAGCGATTTTTTACGTTACCTCTATCGCAGGACATTAAACCAGCAGTATGCGGCAAGCATTTCTGGTGGCAACAGTCACTCACGCTATTATATATCCGGAGGTTATGATCATAACCTGGATAACCAGCAAGGGGATGATTATAAAAGAGTTAGTTTGACTCTGAACAATACTCAGTCCCTACTCGATGACAAGCTTCAATTCACGTCATCTATTGTATTCACCAACACTCTCAGCAGGCAATCACCCTATCCTTATTCGATTGGTCTTGGCGGCAACACCGCATTGTATCCATATGCCAAGCTTGCAGATGCGCAAGGAAACGCTTTACCAATCGCACAATACCGTACATCTTATACCGATACTGCCGGGGCAGGGAAACTATTGAACTGGAACAACCGACCCCTCGATGAACTCAGATTAAGCAATGACCGGACACAAGCTTTCTCCCTCCGGATAGATATTGGCGCGAAATATACCTTGTTTCCTGGAATTGATTTGGAAGCCAAATACCAATATAACAAGGGAAATACGGACAGGAGAATACTTAACAGCCTACAGACATTTTACACACGTGACTACATCAACCAATTTACACAAATTGACTGGCGAACAGGGAACGTTTTCTATCCTGTGCCGCTCGGAGATATACTTAATCTAAGCAATAGCTCCTTCAGCGCTCAAAATGGCAGAGCTCAACTGAATTTTAACCGCCTTATTGCTCGCGAACAAAGGTTGACCGTGATTGCAGGTGTTGAAATAAAAGACTACAGCATTACCTCCAACAGCCAGCGCCTTTATGGGTATGATGAGACCCACGAAACATCTGTTGCCGTGGATAATGTAAATCCTTACCCTCATTACCTGTTTGGCTATGGCCAGCGAATCGCCACCGGCCAGGGACGAGGTATACTCAATGACAGATATTTTTCCTGGTTCACCAGTGCTGTTTACTCCCTATTGGGGCGGTATAACATTTCCGCCAGCGCAAGAGCGGATGGCTCGAATATTTTTGGCGTAGCAACCAATCAAAAAACGGTTCCCCTTTGGTCTGCCGGTACCAGTTGGGATATCTCCAGAGAGCCCTTTTATCATTCCAGTTTTCTTCCTGCTTTAAAACTAAGGGCCAGTTATGGATATAACGGCAATGTAGACAAGAGTGTCACAGCTTACCTGACCGCACGTATTGGTGGGAGTAACCTTTTTGGACAAACCAGAGGAGATATCATCAATCCCCCTAACCCCAACCTGCGTTGGGAAAGAAACAGGATTGTAAACCTGGGTATAGACTTTAGTTTTAAAAAGGATATTGTCACGGGCTCCCTGGAATATTTCTTTAAATCCGGAGCCGACCTTATTGGCAATGCATTGCTTGCTCCCTCTTCCGGCCTTGGTTCATATCGAGGAAATACGGCTTCTACCTCGGGCCATGGCATTGATCTTACCCTACATACCAATAATATCACCGGTAAATTTACTTGGCAAACGACGCTGCTCGCAAGCTACGCGAGAGATAAAGTAACCTCTTACGAACTGCAACCGGCTGAAATCAGGAGCTATATTTTGTCAACCTATTCCTTCAATCCCTTGGAGGGCCGTTCGGTCAGTGCACTATACAGTTTCCGGTGGGGTGGCTTGGAAGCTGCAACCGGTAATCCGATAGGTTATGTTTCCGGAAAAACAAGCACAGATTATGCTGCCATCCTCACTTCTACCGATAAAAATGACCTTGTCTACAAAGGGCCATCCCTACCGCCCTGGTTTGGTAGCATCATGAATACTTTTTCCTGGAAAGCATGGGCATTATCTTTCAATATCACCGGCAAATTCGGTTATTACTTCAGGCGTAGTTCTATAAATTATTCTGACCTGTTTGATGGTTTGTCCGCGGGGCATAAGGATTACTCCCTACGCTGGCAGAAACCTGGAGACGAAAAACAGACAATTGTGCCATCCCTGGTTTATCCATCTGACCCAAACAGGGATTTGTTTTACAACTACTCAGCAGTACTCGTGGAAAAAGCTGATCATATTCGCCTGCAGGATGTGAGGCTTTCCTACAGCCTTGCAGTACCCAAACGATTCGCCTTCTTCAAATCTGCACAGCTTTATCTCTATGCCTCTAACCTGGGAATTATCTGGCGGGCCAATGACCAGCGAATTGATCCGGACGCAATCGGCACGCTCACTTCAGTACCTCAACCAAAAACATACGCCGTTGGCATTTCCGCTTCTTTTTAAACCATCAATGATCACTATATGAAATACCATGTCCCATCAATTTTATGCTGCCTGATTGCTTTATTAACAGGATTATACTCCTGTAAAAAATCCTTTCTTGAAAAAATACCGGACAAAAGCCTGACGGTACCCACCACATTAAAAGAGCTACAACAATTACTCGACAACGACTTAATCATTACAGGAAACCAAGGTATTGGGGAAGTGAGCAGCGATGATTATTATCTGCCTTTGAATGCCTGGAACCTGCAACCACCAGAGGTACGTAACGCCTACCTCTGGCAAAAGGATATATTTAACGGTAGTTCTTCCAATGACTGGAACAGCGCATACAAGCAGGTATACTATGCCAATGTTGTGCTTGAACAATTAACCAACACAGTTCTATTAGCCACAGACAGTGGAAGTTTTAAAACGATCAGGGGAAGCGCACTGTTGTTCAGGGGAAATGCATTCTTTAACCTTTTACAGTTATTTGCACCGCCTTATCAAAAAGATAGCGCTAGTGCTCTTTTAGGGATACCTCTGCGACTAGGTTCGGACCCTTCCTTAAAAGTTCCAAGGTCCTCCCTTGCGGATTGCTATAGTCAAGTAATGGCAGATTTAAATACGGCATCAGGACTTTTAGGAACGATGGATAAAGCTACTCCGGGCAGGCCAACGAGTGCATCAGCCCTAGGCCTCCTTGGACGTTGTCAGCTGGTAATGGGAGACTACCAGGGAGCGCTTGTGTCTGCAAATAAAGCTCTTGAGATTCAGGGTGAATTAATGGATTATAACAGCTTTGATAGTACCGCGCTACTCACATTCCCTTATCCAACAAATGATGAAGTCTATTACCAGGCTTATCAGGTTACCTACAATCTCTTTACCTATCCAGGTTCAGGCAGTATTGTCGACAGCACCTTGCTAAGTTCGTATGAACCTTATGACCTGAGAAAGACACTGTTTTTTACTAATATTAACGGTGGCGTTTTTTTCAAAGGCTCCTATGCCAGTTCTTACAGTCTTTTCTGTGGCCCCGCTGTCGATGAAATGTTCCTTATCAGGGCTGAATGCAATGCTCGTCTTGGCAATAATCAGGGCAGCATTGATGATTTGAATACGCTCCGGGTCAAACGCTGGAAAACAGGTACTTATCACCCACTTGAAGTTTCTCCCGACGCACTTACCATCGTTCTGACAGAAAGACGAAAAGAGCTTTGTTTTCGCGGGCTGAGATGGATGGATCTTCGACGTCTTAATAAGGATATTACCTATCAGAAAACCTTAACAAGAATAATGGACGGTAAGCAATACTTACTTGTTCCAAACGACCTTCGATATACACTGCCCATCCCTGATGACGAAATCAGGCTTAACGGCATTCAACAAAATCCACGATAAATGATCTAAACCATAATCATGAATAAGATGTATGTGCTTACCATTGCTTTCATCATTGCATTCCAACTATGTATTTTAGTTGCTTTTGCATCAAAGTCAAGGCCAACCTCCGTAAATATATCGGTATCATTTGCTGATGTTTCTCAAAACGATACGTTGACCCTTATTTTCTTCCAGGATGTTTTGTCAGAACAACTGGCTGAAACGCAAGAGGGAGAAGTTTTTCAAACAACCGCAAACAAAAAAACGGGCTATTTTCATTTTGATTTTGCTACTAATAAGAAATCAGGATACATATCCCTATACAAAGAAAGAGGTCACAACGGCTTTCCTATATTCTTATTGGACCTTTACCTCGTGGAAAGCGGCGATAGTGTTTTGATTGATATACGTAAACTTACACCAGCCAGAGAATTTAATTTTAAAAAAGGGGATACGTATTATACATCTATCTACAAATTTCCTGACTTGGACATCCAGTTTTCAGGAAAAGGTTCAGCAAAGTTTCAATGCCGTCATGAAGCTGACCTGGTCACTGCAATGGACTCCACCTCAAATATCATTTTTGATTCAACCGGCAATTACATTTTCGAAAATGCAGCTAAAGTCGCTTTGCAAAAAAGCCTCGTTGTCGTAGATAAGTACCGTTCACTGATGTCAGTTACTGCCGCAGAATTACTGACCGCGGATTTAATGGGAAAATTTAAGCAATCACTGCTGCACATGGCTACCATTTCCATCACCTATGATATAAGTACCTGGTCAAAGGATTGGCTGAATAAGGCCATTTTTAAGGCGGATGAATTTTTTCCTCTAAACCCCGCAAATGTCATCAGCAGTAAGTCTTATTTATACCTTCTGGTTTACCGGGAAATGCTCAGAGCCATTCAGGAAGGCAAGAAACCAGAAGATGCCTATTGGCAAATCAAAGCAAGGTATGCCGGTACCGTGAGAGATAAAATGCTGGCAATATTATTAGTCAAGCAATATGATAAACTACCTAAGCCAGCCTTACTGTTGGGTGACGCATTAAGTATTTGCAAGGACTCCTTTAGTCTAATGACCATCAGGGAATTAAACAATACGCTAGTGAAAGGTAGCCCTGCATATAACTTCAAATTAGTAAATACGGAAGGCAAAATTGTTCGACTTGATGACTTTAAAGGAAAAGTGATTATGCTGGACTTTTATTTCACCGGCTGTGGTGCATGCGGGGCATATTTTCAGTACGGCCTTTTACCTGCAGAAGAGTTTTTTAGAAATAATGATCAAGTAGTCTTTATTTCTGTCAGCATCGATGAAGATAAAGAACTATGGTTACATACCGTAAATGCCGGCAAGTTTACTTCTTCATCCAGCATCAATCTTTATACAAATGGTAAAGGGGTTGACGATCCTGTAATTAAGCATTACAAAGTGCGAGGTTATCCTCATCCAATATTAATAGATAAAAACGGACGTATCTTTAGTACCTCAGACACCGAACTGAGAACATCAGGAAGTCAACACCTTATTGCAAGAATTAATGAGGCACTGCGGGTTCCAGTGGATAACTAAATAACAAAGGCGGGAAATATTCCTGCCTTTTCATCAAGTTACTTATCCGTTTGTCATCAGACAATTACCTTCAACGTGATCAGGGGCATTTGGTCTGAATATCTATTGGCAATTAACTTATAGACTTTTGAACCATTCAATTATCAATACAGATACTGCAATAGGGAAGTATTGCCTCTGCGGGAAATTTATGCTAACAACTTTTCTGACTATCCAATAAGCCGGATGCAGTTCGGCATCCATATACCAGTTGCAATTCCAGGAGATTGACCTCAAAAGCTGCTCCTTTATTTATGACGTAGAACCGTTTTTCAATTCACAAAACATTTTAGTTCAAATACGACTTGCATCATCAACCGAATTTCCTTGACTTGGCTCATCCAATGCTATATACGTAGTCCGATATTTAAATTAATCAAAGAATGATTTGCAAAATTGAAAACAGCCATGATATTGCTATCATAGCTGTTTTAAGCGCTCTGATGATTCTTCATTTAGCTAAAGGTCAACAAAGGCGCCAGGTAGTGGTGTGGATGCTGCGGATTTCAGCACACGGTTTCCTGAAAAAATGCTTGAGGCGTTTAGCTCCGAAGTGCAGTTTCCAGAGTTGTTACACTGATAGGTGCCAGGCTGATTTGGAGTTTGCCCTGTGACGTTAAGACCAAGCGTCCAATAAGCACTGGAACCGGCACCACCTTCGCCAGTGATTTGATATTTGCGATCATAGGTCTGCTTTTTTGTCGCAAAAGCACTTCCAATCGCAAAAAGAGCAACAAGGGGAAACGCGAATTTTACTTTTTTCATAAATGAAATTTTGAATTTTAAATATTGCCGGCTTTTCAAGGCTTTCGGCTTTGCCTTTTTATGCATAAAAACGTCAGGAAAATTTTTTGTGTTTGTTGAATGAATACTTACACCTAACACCAATTCCCATGATAAGCAAAAGCAGACAGCTGAAATTGAGTATAAAATGAGCCGTCCATCCGAGCTCACTAAACAAGCCGCCACAAGTACATGGAACCCTTTGAAATAAATGCAAAAGCACGGCTGCGGTATAAGCAGTAAAACACGCCATTAATATACCTGACGCGATCATGCCCCAACACCTTGTTTTTTCAAAAGATAATAAGCCTGCGAAAGTCAATTCTGATGCTGGCAGGAGCCAGATTAATAAATCAGTTATGCGATGTGGAAAGACCTGGTTATACATCGCAGTTTGATACCGGTCAAAATCGATTAACTTACTGACAGCTGCATAAACAAAAATTAAAACAATTAGCATGGAAACCATCACTGAAAACATGTGCTTGTTCATGTTTTAAAGCTCTGATATCTTTTGTCAAAAATTTACACTTTGGATAGGAGAAAAAGGTCATTTAGTGGGGATATCCTGCACTTGCAACATCTTTGAAGGAGTCATACCATAGAATTGCTTAAAAGCTTTGGTAAAGTCTGATGGATCTGCATAACCGAGCGAAATTGCCACCACCTTTATCGGAAGCTTTTTTTCCAGCAAAAAATAAATTGCTTGCTCCATTAGAAGCGCTTGGCGGTATTGGGGAATGGTTCGCTTAAAATAATATTTGAAAATCCGTTGTAACCTTCGTGTCGGCATTCCCACCCGCGCAGCAACTGCTTGTAGAGGTAATCGCCTCGCTAACGCACCGCTTATCATCTCTCCAATACCAATAACGATCTCCAGTTCGGGAACAGTGATAGCAAAGCCGGCAGCTTTTATCAAGGCTTCCAGCCTTCTTTTGTCAAGTCTCAAAAAATACCATCTAAGCAATAGATTAATCTGCGCACTCAACCAGATGTCTTTTCCCCCTGGCTTATCGGCTTCAGCCTTCAGCCGGTCCAATGCCGTAAAAGAGTCCTTTTGCGCGAATACCGATGCTAATTCCAAAACATCATTTGTCCCTTTATCAACAGCGCTTACAAGAGCAGGCAGCGCCTCAATACCATCAATAAAATGCCGGCATGTTGAAAGCAGTGTATTTGCAGAAATAGTGATCCAGTATAGTGACAACCGGCCACTTTTTTCCAATGAAATCGGCCACTGGTAGCCACCTGGATAATAGGCAAGCTGAACCAAGTATCCATCCACTGAATTTTTTAATTGACCGTCAGCTTTAAGAATCGTTCCTTTGGCCTCTTCCACCACGATGATGACCGCATTGTTTGAACTACTTTTTATGAAACACTCTTGCCTGCTATTCGCGTGTAGGTTGATCTTAAATAGATCGAACCCTTCACCAGTAATTTGTTGCTGCAGAAGCCATCCATCCTTGACCTTAAAACATTCTTGTTGTATTCCTGTAATGATCTCTGGTAAGAAAAATACGGGCGTATAGTCACTTCTTTCCGCGGCTTTACTATATGGAGGAAAGGTTATTTGCATAACAGCCCGGAATTGAAGGAATGGCAAGGATAATTGATCAACCTTTTCCGTGAAAAATCAACTGGCACTCTATCACCCAAATAGATAAACCGATCCTGCTGTAAATATTCCATTGCGTTTAAATATAAGGAGCAGAACCTTTTACTGTAAGCCTTCTTTTTCGCAAGAATATCGACGTTGATCTTGCGTTGAATAATAACACCGCGAAAGGCAAATGCAAAACATAAAATCATGGCTGTTTTGGTGCAAAAATATCTCTGATCAAACCCAGGGGCAAAAGGGTTACGTAAGCGCGTAAGTTGGTTATGTACAATAAAGGAATGTATGGATAAGTCCAGATTTACCTATTTCGGAGAAATGAGCTTTAATTTGATCCTTTCTTTAAATTCTTCGCGGTAGTTTTCACCAATAGCAATCTCTCTACCGGCACCTTTTAAGATGATCCGACCGTATTCAATCAATTTGATTTTTGATAATGCTACGATAAAAGACCTATGAACACGCATGAAATTATCCGACAATAGTTGCTTCTCCATTGATTCCATACTTGTATGCGTCATAATTTTTCGATTACTTGTAGAGTGCAATGCTACATAGTTTCCCTTGGCCTCAATGTACTCTAATTCGTCAAGTTCCACTTTTTCATACTTGCTATTATGATCTGTTCGTACATATATGTAATCGTTGACATCGTCCCCAGCAGGATGAATGCGCTTTTGTTTAAAAATGCGTTCCACGGTACGCATAAAACGGTTGAAAGGGACAGGTTTTAATAGAAAATCCAGTGCTTCCACTTCATGCCCGTCTAACGCAAACTGTGGATAAGCAGTGCAAAAGACTATTCTGGTATCACTTTGTATCAACCTTGCAATGTCGAGGCCACTCAGCATCGGCATATCAATATCCAGGAAGACCACGTCAGGCTTGAGATCCCGAATCATCTGAACTCCTTTTAACGGGTCAATCGTCGCACCTGCAAGTTCCAGACCCGGCACCGATTGCACCATGGAGGACATAATGTTTAACGAAGCTTGTTCATCGTCAATAAGTACACATTTGTAATTCATAAGCTTAAGGTTGAATGGTTAACAAAATGTCATAGACTTCATTCGTATCAATAATGTCCATACGGTAGCGGCCATGGAAATAATGATCCAGCCTGCTTTGAAGGTTATTTAAACCCATACCGGCAGACATTCTTTCTTTGTTGTTTATGGTACGTTTCATATTGACACACCTGAATAACAGCAGGTTTTCTTGAAAGGTTACTGCTATATCAAGGGGACGTCCATACAATCCCAAGTCTCCAAACTTGAAGGCATTCTCAACGATCGTTATAAGTGAAAGCGGCGGAATCAAATAAGCCTGTCTTTCTCCTCTTATATGATAGTTATAGACCGTTATTCCAGGGAAACGGCAGGCAAAGATTTTCAGTAATGCTTCGAGATGATACAATTCTTTGGTAACAGTTACAAGCCCTTCTGATCCATCACCGTAGTCTACCGCATACTGCATAATCTCTGAAAGATGTGTCATGTTCTCAGCAAGTGCTTCACGGCTTGAATTCCTTGCCTGATCAATTAGCATTGTAAGGGAATTAAACAAGAAATGAGGATTGATGCTTGCCTGTAAATATTTTTGCTGAATGATGTGTTTTTCCACCTTCATGACTGCCCGGCCTTCTACCAAAAAAAATATCGTTGCCAGCGGTAAAACTTGCAGGTAGTAGTTGATGTTCGTCTGAATGAAAGGTCTGAAAGTAAAATCTTTCGTATAAAGCGTAATGCCACCTAAAGGCAATATGAGATAGACCATAAGGTAGGTTACAATACTTAGCAAAGGAAGACTGGCAAGTAATGCGAATAGACCAACTCCCCATAGTCTTGATCGCTTAAAAAAGGAAAGGCAATACAACAGGAAATAAAATGCAGGGATAATTATACTTAAGTATCCTAAAGTGTAGACTAGCTTATAATTACTATTAGTGATAAGATTTTTGAAGTGTTGACACGCACCGTAAAGTAGCCACCAAACGGCATCCGGCATCCATGTTTCTTTCAGATGGAATCTCTTCGGCATAAGCAGCTAATTTCACCACATTGCCTCAAAATTTCTGCCAATAACGTTTTTTTTCAAAATTTTAAGCTCTATTATCTTGATTATCAGATGATTTCTATAAACACCTTAATTGCTCGTATTGTTTATCGGATATTTCAAAACTTATGTATTGGCGTTTATCGAATAAAATAAATTGATCGTTAATGGTAAAAAGATGAAATAAAAGGGGCGATTTATTGACTTGTTTTATTAAATAGTTGAAAGAAGGAGGAGTTGAGTTTTCTGGATTGTTTTTCATATGTGTATGAATGTACAGCCAACCTTCCCATTGGCTGGGAAACTGTCCCAAATGATCGAAAAAATCATGATAAAGTTTACCGGTTACCTCCTGAGCAAAAAGCTCCTTTGTCAAGGATGACACGTAGTAAATGGGTTGTTGGAATTTTAAGGATATCCGCTCAAGCGATGGCCTGAAACAGGTGACAGGAATAATTGGTGCCCCCGCAAGTGCAGCAATAGTGGCAAAGCCACATCTTGCATAAAAATTAACCCTGCCTCGACGAATCAACGCACTTTTATCAACATCTTCGGTCAAAGCCCCAGTGTTTCCGTCAATATAAATGAGAAGGCTTTTGCCACTTCTCAATGCCTTAAGCATGCGAATCCCGGCAAACGATGAGGACGCATCAATAACGCCAAAGGAGTCTTGCCTATCCGGATAAAACGATCTGAGATCTTGATAGAAAGTTTCTCCCTGCACTTTGTTGACTTTGCCTGCAACCACAAGCTGAAAGGATATACCTTTATTCAATAGGTAATGGTTAATTGTTCTATAGGAACCCGAATGGAAAGTACAGATAACTGTCGGGCGGTGCATTAGGCAAGTTTCTGTTGCTTCACAATCAAACGTTGCTTCAATATATGATAATACGCCAGGATACTTTTGTTCGAGGCCACTCATTGCCTGATGGAATAATATATCCGAAAAAAGACCAGAATGGGATTCTATTGCAATATCTGGCAATATGTTTAACAAGTTCGCGCTGGTCAGCGCGAACCGCGCTTCCATGCCGGCATATTGTCCCGGTCCATTGGAGCCGTATGCTAACTGCACTTGTTTTCTTCGCGTGATGTATTCTGGATGATTCATAAAAATCAATTGTCTTTAAAGTCAAAAAGGGGCCATGCCCCTTTTTGACCATCAAAATGGTACGCATTTGGGTTCTTCAACCCCAGCTTTCGCTAATAAACGCTCCAGTTCCCTGATAGCTAATACCCTGACCTTAAAGCAGACATGGAGACTCGGTGAAAGTGTTTGTTGATTACTCATAGACATTTGTTTTATGGCAGCAAACTGCGACCAATCGAATGACTAAAAAAACTTGTTGGATCAAGTACGGGACTCTTGATGTAAACAGGTTGCCGTTTACTGTCAATCCAGTTTAACTCTCCACAAGAATTTAAAAAATTATGAAACTATTGGTGGAAACACAAGGCCATTAGAGGTTTGAGGCCAAAATTTCATGTAACGTATTCACTCAGGTTTTCGTTTTACGAAATGGGCGTGTATTGATGTATACAGCTCATAAAGTGATGTGAACCGCTAATTAACAGTGTTAAATTGTGACCTTACCTCTTACTCATTAAAACACTTAGCAGTAACTTCTCGGTCACAAGCATCTCCTTTTCATATACAATACCAAGCTCAATTATTCACTTAAAATTGACCTGTGATGTTGCACGCTATCAATGACAAACCTGAAATGAATGGATACTTGCTTGAACTCCATGTAGCACTTGAAGAAAAGCTGGCGGAAATCACCGCTGCGCACACGGATGATGCAATATCCTTATCCGCCAATGCAGTTCAAATTATTACAGTCACCATGAATCAATTAAAGGTGCATGTTCACAGTAAAACATTTATCGATGAAGGCGAAGAAATTTACTTTTTCAAGTATGTAAAACCGTTTTTTTTGAGCAAACTTATTTACTTTGTTCATATGTTCCGCATCGCCACGGAGATGCCAAAAGCCTTAAAAACCAGTGAGCTCAAATATCTCCGAATTGAACAGCAACAATTGGAGTCGTTTTATTTCCAACACAAAGAGTTTTGCGCTTACTACAGGTCGAAGAGTAGCTTCCTGGACCAAGAGTACTTCGTGCGCGGCAAAATCGGATTACATTCTACTAGAAACCCATTTATTTTTAGTGTAGATCCCACTTTTTCTACCAGCCATGATTTTCTGGCGGCGGAGATTCTTGCTGCTGATAGGCTTGGCTATTGGCTGACGTCATTGCTAAATGATTCTTCTGGTGACCTTGATTTTGAAAACAGTCATCATTTCCACCGCAAAGACAGCACGAATCAACCCTTCGCGCAAACCACTTTTCGTGCTGCGGAAATTTATCTTTTCTTAAAAGCTCTTATTGACTCGCAAGCAGTTGTGAATCACACTTACAAAAGCTTTTTTGAGCTTGTTATACCAGGTTTAGCTACCAAGCTCAACAAAAGTCTCACGCCCGCCAGTTTATTAAAGTATTCAGATAAGATTGACACCGAAAGCAGAGAAAATGTCAAACGACTTTTAATGAAAATGGTACGTAACATTGATAACTACTAATAAGCCGAATTATCCTAGTCGCGTAGATCTTTTGATAGACATGAGAAGGTATTCCTGCAAATTACCATTGGCAAGATAAAAGGCTGATTCTTAAGACCCGTTTATCACTCGAACAATGGGTTGAATTACCCCTAACCATACTTATGGCTCAATATCACTTAATCCAATATAAAGCTGCGAACAACAGCTATAATTTTAGCATGACTCAAAGTGCGAACTAAAAATTCTGATGACAGCTAATTTTCTTTAAAGAAAGGCCAAAAGCTTGCACAAAAAATCTAACGTATTAAATCTTATCAGACTACTTTAAATTTTTGTCATTCTGAAACGGTTATCAAAGATACTCTGCTACTAGATGCCTTACGAAAGTCTACGCCTCCATTGTTATTACGGCTTGCCTTCGGTTGCTTTGAAAAAATCTCCACCCCAACCCAGTTGCTTCGCTAAGCACTAATCTAATAGTGAAATAAAGTCCTCAATTCTACGATAAATCGGGTAGTATTTTTTTCTCCCGCAAACTTTCTCCAGGCTTCCGTAGCAAAGGGGTTTTGCTATCCAAAAAGAAAACACGCGGCACAAACGCCGCAATTCTTTCACATTTAAACTTTTTCCAATGAAATTCTTTAAGGATTGCAGGACTATTGAAGAGGTTAAATCTCTTTATAAAAAGCTTGCTAAAGAACATCATCCAGATGCGGGAGGCGTCACCGCAATTATGCAGGCAATTAACACAGAATATGCATTCGCATGCGCAAAAATTGCCAAAGGGACCGGCCTAAGCGATGAGGAAGCAAAAGAAGAAATAAGGCTTTCTGAAGAATATCGGAAGGTTATCAATGCAATTATTCACCTCCCGGGTGTCCTCATTGAGGTTGTTGGGAACTGGATATGGGTCACCGGGAACACCAGACCGGTCAAAGAAATGCTTAAAAAAGCCGGCCTTTTCTTCGCCAAAAAGAAAGTCGCCTGGTACTACAGAAGTCCAGAATTCAAAACACGTGGGGGTAACTCAACGCTTGACGAAATACGCGCCCGTTACGGAAGCGAAAAAATACATAATACTCAAGCTTCAAAAATATTAAAATAACACTTTAAAACAGGCGCAGCGCTGCTTTAAAAAGGGCTGCACATATTATGCAAAAGCTAAATCAACACGCTACAAAAATATTCAGCTGTCTAATGACAAAATTGAAAAATGAGCCATATATAAAATTGCTTTCAGATGGGTTCATGCCGCTAACTTTTGAAAGACTGGAAGGCCAAATAAGAACGGCCTACGGTATCGGGGAACTTTTTAGCCTTGCCCATTATTACAAACAAAACGGGGATGCGATGCGCGACCCCGAAATGCTCTTTTTGGTAGTCGATCTTCGCACTGAATTGCAGGGGAAAGAAGAATATCTGTTTATCTTTCCGGTAATGTATCAACAGGACAATTTAGGGGTATACGAAGAAAGTGTCGTTTTTGAAAATTCTACCGTCAAAAACTTCAAACCACATTGGCAAAAGGCCCACGCTAACTTTGCCAATTCCTGGTTGTCCACTATTCATCACCAGGCTTTTTTAAAATAGCTGATTTGAAACGGTGCCAGGGTTAAGGCACCGTTTTTATTTATTTGCCCCTTTATAATGTTTATTATTTTTAAAAAACTGTAATAAAGCTGCCGCACCATGTCCGCCTCTTTGCATCGGCAGCCCCGGTGCGGCAGCTTGCTAATTTTTAAATTTTCTGTCATTTCATTTTATCAGCACTCATATTTCATCATTGAAAAATCAGGGTCTTGCTTCTAAAGCATTAAGTCTTTCATTCATCTCAACCAACCCACCTTTTCTTAACAGCTCCTCACAAACTGCTTTAAGCTCACCGACGGTCTCCTGGGTTGCTACTGCTAAAAAGCCTTTATTCTTCTCTCCTGGTTCATTTAATAATCCTGCTTCCATGGCATTTGTTAGTAGCAGAATATTTCTCCGGCTGATATTTAAACCAATTTTGACCTGCTCGTTCATCCCTGGAGAAGAGAGTAGTGTTTCATATACCACCGTTACATCTTTTTGTGAAAGCATACCTTAATTTTTATACGTCATTAAATCTTGTTCACATCCGTAAAACTACCATGCCTGAAACTATTATCATGCACTTCACCTCTACCAAATTCACACAGGTCTTTTTTTGTTTGTATTGTCAATCTAATTTCAATCGTTGAATAGTTTTTGTTGACAGGAAAATAGTGTAGTATGACAATTGAACAAGCAAAACAAATCGACCTTGTAGATTACCTAGATAAGCTCGGTCACACTCCAACGAGAATATCTGGAAATAGCTACTGGTATCTTTCTCCGCTACGCGATGAAAAAACAGCATCATTTAAAGTAAACCGTAACCGTAACCAGTGGTACGATTTTGCTGATGGTAAAGGAGGTAATCTGATTGACTTTGGTATCCTCTATCACAAATGTTCTGTAAGTGACTTATTGCAAAGACTTGCTCAAGACAAACTGATCCCCGAAAAACAAATCCTAAATTCCGTGAATGTTCAAAAGATTGAAAAGGAACGTAACATTTCTATTATCTCAACAGCTCCTATTACATCCCTTCCCTTAATACGTTACTATCGGTCCAGAAGAATCGCAGATGAAATGGCCCGTAAATGCTTAAAAGAAGTCAACTATGAAAACCAGGGGAAAGCTTATTACGCCCTCGGATTTCAGAACGACAGTGGAGGATGGGAATTACGTAATGAATATTCAAAGGTCAGCAGTACACCCAAGGACTTAACCTTTATTAATAATGGAGCAAATAAACTTGTCGTTTTTGAAGGTTTTTTTGACTACTTATCCTTCCTCACCATCCATCATAAACAACAGCAAGATGCACTCAATTTCATGGTCCTAAATTCAACAGCTTTCTTTGAAAAAGCATTGGAAAAAATGGCCATCCATCATCGCATACATCTCTACCTTGATAATGATACAACAGGACAAAAGTGTGTAGATAAAGTTCTTCCGATTGACGCAAAAAAATTTATCGATGAACGTCAGCTATACAAAGGATATAATGACCTTAATGAATGGCTTCAAAAAATTGGCCTAGCTCAAAAAAAAAGTTTACGACAACATTGGTAATCTATCTTTTTTCATTTTCAGATAACTAAGGTTGCAGCAAAATTTCTTTCTGAGTTGAGCCGCAAATTTCAAAACTGATATTAATGCGCATTTGCCCCTAAAGGTTGAAAATGCCAACTGAGCCTGCCTGTTTCACAGCAACCTGTAAAATGTCCCGTTGTAATACAACGGAAATTTTACTACCCTTCCTCCGAAGTCGGGGGTAGGTATCTTAAACAATCAGGATAGTAACTATTTCACATTCGACAATTGTACAGTATGACACAGCAGAAAATGAACAGGAGCAAACTGTTGCAGGTTAGAGTGACTCCTTCCGAAATGGAATCTATCAAGAAAGAATTTTCCAAATCCACCTGTCGCAAACTAAGTGAATACCTGCGCAGAAAACTGACGGATAAACCTATTGCCACCTACACCCGTAACCAGTCACTGGATGAATTTATGGTTGAACTGATCAGATTAAATAAAGAGTTGAATGCCATCGGGAACAACTACAACCAGGTCGTGAAAAGACTCCATAATTTACAACACTTGGGAGAGCTAAAAGCATGGCAGTTGACGAACGAATCATCCAGGCAAGTTTTGCTTAAAAAAGTCGACGAAATCAAAACAAAAATCACCCAAATCAATCACCAATGGTTGCAGTAATTAAAACATCCAACAGCCTTAAAAATTCACTCAACTACAATGAACACAAAAGGCAGAAACAAGTCGCTGAACTCATCTACTCCAATGGCTTCGCCAAGGACAAAGAACAACTTACTTTTTACGATAAAATAAGGACTTTTGAAAAACTCACGAGCCTGAACGAAAGAACACGACTAAACAGCGTTCATATATCCTTAAATTTCGATGTATCAGAGAAACTTAAGCAAGAAACATTTCAGCAAATAGCCGATAGCTATATGCAGGGCATTGGCTTCGGAGAGCAGCCATATTTAGTCTATCAGCATTTTGATGCAGGACACCCACACCTGCATATCGTAACGACCAATATTCAACGAAATGGAGAACGGATCAGCATGCAGAATATTGGACGCAATCAGTCAGAAAAGGCACGAAAGCAAATTGAGAAGGACTTTAATCTGGTGAAAGCAGAAGAACATCACCAACAACAGGTGCATGAAATAAAGCCAGTGAATGCACAAAAAGTTCAATACGGGAAATCCGATATCAAGCGTGCAATTACAAACGTGCTTGATGCCATTTTAAATACTTATAAGTATACATCAATTTATCAACTGAATGCCCTATTAAAGCAATACAATGTCTTTGCTGATCAAGGAACCGAATCATCCAAGATGTACAAAGCTGGTGGGTTATTATATCGAATTCTTAATGATAAAGGCCAACCAATAGGCATACCCATTAAAGCCAGTACCATATATAGCAAACCAGCGCTCAAGTATTTGTTGGCGAAATTCAAGGAAAACGAGCCGTTAAAACAAAAGCACAAACTGCGGGTGAAAAATGCTATTGATCTTTCATTTGCCAAAGATTCGTTGCAAAGATTAAATAAATTAATTGAACACCTGAATAGAGATCGAATCCAAGTGATTCCTCGTCAAAACAAAGAAGGAGTGATTTTTGGGATTACTTATATAGATCACCAAAGCAAATGCATCTTTAACGGTAGTGAGCTTGGCAAAGCTTATAGCGCGACCCAAATCCTCAACAGATGCAAAAACGACCTGGGTGTTTCCAGTAGTCAGAAACTAAACCAGGAAATTTTGGAGCTACCCAAAAAGGAAAGAAGCGTTGCTGAATCACCTGCGGCTTTGATAGCTTTAACGACGACTAAAAATCCTGAAAAACACCTTAACGAAGAAAACATACTCAAAGAAATAATGCAACCCGAATTTGAGGAGAGCCCTGCCGCAGAACTTCGCAATGATCATCTAAAAAAAAGAAGAAAAAAATTACATCATTAACTAAATCAAGAAAATCTTATGGCAATGCAAACGGGGGAAAATGAACAGGGATTACGCAAGGTAATTGACCTGACAAGGATGATCAGCATCACACTACTTTTACTACATTTTTATTATTATTCCTATGATGCCTTTAAACTGTGGGGCTGGACAGCCACAATTTCTGATAGGCTTTTAATAAATGTAAGTAAAACAGGTTTGTTCAATGTTTTCCATCGCTCGAAACTGCTGGCACTTGGCTTTCTTCTTTTGTCTTTACTTGGAGTAAAGGGAAAGAAAAGTGAAACGCTTACTTACAAGATAGCTTTAAGTTATTTGACGATTGGCTTTACCGTATTCTTTATAAGCGCATTTTCATTTTATTTGGAAACGTCTGTAAGGACCATTGCGGTGCTCTACATGACACTCACAACCGTAGGATACATACTCATTCTAACGGGCGGTAGCTTACTGACCAGGATTATAAAGGCACATCTAAGCAAAGATGTATTCAATAAGGCCAATGAAACTTTTCCACAGGAAGAAGATCTGCTGGAAAATGAGTATTCGATCAACCTGCCGGCGCAATACAATCTTAAAGGTAAACTTCGACGTAGCTGGATAAATATTATTAACCCGATGCGGGGACTGTTGGTCATTGGCTCACCAGGTGCAGGCAAAAGCTATTTCGTGATAGAGCATGTCATCCGGCAACATATTGAAAAGGGCTTTAGCATGTTCATCTATGATTACAAATATGATGACTTGACAAAACTGGCGTATAACCATTTTCTCAAGCACTGTGACCGTTATAAAGTGAAGCCAAAATTTTTCCTCATAAATATTGACGATCTGCAGCACAGTCATCGTTGTAATCCGCTCGACCCTTTAAACATGCTGGACATCACTGATGCGGTGGAAGCTGCGCGAATTATCATGTTGGGTTTAAACCGTTCGTGGCTCAAACGTCAAGGGGAATTTTTTGTAGAATCGCCGATAAACTTTTTAACCGCGATCATATGGTTTCTGCGTAAATATGAAAACGGGCAATACTGCACATTGCCCCATGCAATTGAGATGATGCAAGTGGAGGTGGATAAACTTTTTTCTGTTCTCCGAACGGAGCCTGAAATAGAGGCCTATATTAATCCGTTTATTAGCGCTTACATGACTAATTCAATGGAACAGTTGGAAGGTCAACTGGATTCCGCAAAAATTTGTGTCGCCAGACTTTCATCCCCTTCACTTTATTATATATTGTCTGGTAATGATTTTACATTGGATATAAATAATCCTTTAGCACCAAAAATAGTTTCCTTGGCCAATAATCCCCAAAAACAGGAAGTCTATGGACCGATATTGTCGCTATATATGACGCGCATGACAAAAATTATCAATAAGAAGCATCAGTTAAAAACAAGTCTGGTGATTGATGAATTTTCGACACTAACATTTCTTGGATTTGATACACTCATTGCAACCGGCCGGAGCAATAAAATAGCAACGACGCTTGCCATTCAGGATACCAGCCAGTTGAAACTTAACTACGGAAGGGAACTTGCTGATATCGTAACCAATATATGTGGAAATATGATCGTTGGTCAGGTCGGTGGAGAAATAGCAAAGCAAGTCTCTGAAAAGTTAGGTAAAACGTTACAGGATAGAGAAAGTATGTCGATCAACAGCAATGATACCTCTCTTTCCCGTACCAAGCAGCTGGAATCAGCAGTTCCAGTAAGCACCATATCAGCTTTGTCATCGGGCGAATTTGTAGGTATGGTGGCGGACAACCCAGATCAGAAAATAACCTTAAAAACGTTCCATGCCAGCATTGTAAACGACTATAAAAAAATAAATGCAGACAGCGTGAATTACCAGCCTTTACCTGAAATACGAAAAATATCGCATAAGGAAGTTGAAACGACTTACCAAATTATAAAGCAGGACGTGTCGGATATCGTGGAAGCAATGATAGATGAAATTTTAAACACTCCGGGAAAGGGGCACCTTTTGATAAAAAAGTAAAGCTTTTGTATAAGAAGTTCACCATATTTTCCGTCAACCGATGAAATGTAAGGACTTCGCAAACTAAAATTTTATCGTCTTACAAACTTCTTCCATTCTGTATAAGCAGTTTGCAGCACTTTAAGGATTTCAATGCCAGGTTGGGCACCAGCAATAGCATACTTGCGATCATCACAAAGAAAGGAATTCCCTTTGCTCCGGGCCTGGATGCTTTCGCTCTGTTTGCTTCCACCTGATGAGAAAAACAGGGTTGGTAAGGGCTTTTTTTACGTCGTTCGGAAGTCGTTTAAGCCGTTAAATTAATGATCCGCCTTTTGGTATCCTTTCCGTCACTAGCATACCCTGTCACCTCTCGCCGCTCACTACATTATAGCTATTTCAGGAGTCGTTTTCTTTCAATCCTTTCTCTTGCTTCCATCAATATGCTGTGTATCTTTTTCTCTAATTGTTTTTTCGGTGGTAATTCTGTCCAATACTCTGCCACCATGATGCCATCTTTGTGCATTTCCAATAGCTCTATTTGTTCCCTGCTGCTTTCAGCACATAAAATCAATCCTACAGGTGACAATTCCCCTTCTTGCTTTTCGTATTTATCCAGCCATTTCAAGTAAAGTTCCATTTGCCCTTTGTGCTTAGCTTCAAATTTTCCCAATTTTAGCTCAACGGCTACTAATCTTCGTAAGTTTCGGTGATAAAATAAAAGGTCTAAGTGAAAATCTTCGCCATCAATAATCATCCTTTTCTGGCGTTCAATAAATGCGAATCCTTTGCCTAATTCCAAAATGAAGGCTTCCAGTTCCCTAAGTATTGCTTCTTCTAAGTCCCGTTCCAGGTAAGTACTTTGAAGCCCCAAAAAATCTAAAAAATACGGGTCTTTAAAACTATCGTTGATGGCTGATTGGCCGCCCGTGTTTTGTAAATTAGCAATTGCAGTTCTTTCAAATTCCTTATTTAATATCCTCTTTCGCAACTCCCTAACCCCAAATCCACCATTGGCTACAGAACTTGCATAAAAAAGCTTGGCTTCAGTATTTTTAAGAGGTAGTAAGACCAAAATATGTGACCAACTTAATTGTCGTGAAAGTGTAACGACAATTTCTTGATCGCTGAATTGCTCAGCAAATTGGAGCATCCTACGAAGATTTTTTTCTTCAAAATTTCTACCATATTTTTCTGTCAATTGTCGTGACAGTGTAACGACAATCTGCTTTCCGTAATCCGCACGTTTACTTTGAAGTATGTTTTGATTGATACGATTGCCAACATGCCAAAAAAGAAGGGTGAGGGTGCTATTGACCTGTGCAACAACTTGCATTTGGCTTTGTTCAATAAGCTGTGAAAGCTCATTAAATAATAATACTTCGGAAGAAATAATATTTTTTTTAGACATATCCTTACTTTTTTTATTAAACAAATCCGGCCTACTCCAGTAAATTTAATAAAGCTTTTGAGCAAAATGTGAATGCTATTTTTTACCACTACATGGCTTAGTTCCGGATCACTTAATACTCGCTTCAGTTCCACTTGAATGCTCTATTGAACATCCTGTTCTATTTGTAAGTAGTTCCGCCGTACCCATGCGTTATCCAGCTTGCGAATAACAGGGGTTTCCATGTAATTCTACTGTTGCTGCTTCACCGCCTCATGACTGTTCAATATTTCACAATGGAATGATTTTAGCTCAGTCCAGGTCGTCTGCGCCATATCCACTAATTCACCCGAAGAACGAGCCGAAATCTTGAATAGAGGTATAGGCCTGCTATTATTTTGAACGGCTCATAGAGGTATCCTGCTGGTTATCGATTGGCCTTTTCGATGCTGCATGATTTTCTCAAAGCTTGCATAGTAGTAGATCCCTCGCGTCAGAAACACGAGGAACTTTTTCTTTACTAGCCGTGAAAGTCGCAACTGTATTCCTCTTCATTTGCTATTTCAATGAAGTCTTCCGGAAAGTGAAAAGTGGCAACCCTGCCGCTTAAATTTGATTTCGAATCTTAATTTTAATGGACTCCATCCAAACATTTTGACAGGAATTATTAAGTGTTTTGTGTCAATTTTCCTTTGACACGGATTTACATTAAAAACATGTCAAATTCGAAGGTTATACACAGCTCATTACCTTTAAAAGTTATTGTTCATAGATTCTTGTGAAAAAACCAATACTTCAACTACGTTAGCGTACATAATCAAATTTGCAAGACGGATACATATCCGCTAGTATTTTTAATTGTCAATTCTTGGTAACTGGGCTATCGCTTCAAGTTGCCCCTTAGGCCTATGTCGCTTATAAGTTTGCAAAACATATTTGGTTGACGTATGTCCAAGTAACAGTGCTACAGTCGCCGCATCTACATTATTATCCTGTAACAAAATTGAAAAACTTAACCGAGCACAATGCCAGGTAATATGCTTTTCAATACCAGCCGATTCACACCATAAACCCAACGCTTTATTACATCCATTAGCGGTAGGCAAGGAGAATACCGGCTTTTCAAGTAATTTATGTCCACCCTCGTCCCTACGTAATTCCAATATCTTCAACGCCGTTTCGTGCAAGGTCAATCTTAATGGTTCCCCTGTTTTTTCCTGAATGATTCTTGTAGTCAAGGTTTTCTTACTTATATCTTTCCAAGTGAGTGCCTTGACATCACAGAATCGCAATCCTGTATAACAGCAGAAAACAAAAGCATCTTTAATTTCACGATTGAAAAATGGCGTTTGAATAAGCTTAATGTATTCATCGGCTTCAAGGTGCTCTTTCCTGTTTTTATTCTTATTGCATTTTGCTTTTACATCATCAGACGGACTCAATCTGAAGTAGCCATCTTTTGTTGCAGCCCGCATGACTCTTTTGAAAGCAGAAAAATAATTGGCTGGGCATTCGCCGTTAAACTTATCCAGGAGATATTGTCGAAACCTTATACACAGGTTTTCTGTAATATCAATGGGAGAAATGAACTGCTTTTTTAAAAATGTTTGAAAGTGGTTTAGGCTGTTTTGTAAATGCCTGTTTCCATAACGCTGATTTGTCTTGACAAATTCCGCGTAATAATCAATGAAATTGGACTTGAGCTTATGCGTAGGGATAATTCCTGAACCGATAGCTTGCCGTTCCAATAATAATAAGGAACGTTTGGCTTCTACTTGTAGCAAAACTTGCTTATTAAACTCCCTCTGAGCAATTCCCTCAGGCTTCGTATAAGTAAATAATCCTGTTGTCATTCTTTCTCCAGAGCCACGGCCCCACTCAATACTATAATACAGCTTTTTTCTATCTCTTGATGGTCTACTCACAATGTTCATAACACACAATTTTGAATGAATAAATGTAGTGTCAGAAAAGAGGGATCAAGACACCTGTGACCATTTAGAACAGGTGGATTGTTCAGAATCCTTTTGCAGCTTGTCTTTTGAAGAAATTGCTGTGTGTCATTTTGTGTGTCATAGGCTGAAAAAAGCCTTGTTTTTGCGGCACAAAAAGCCTTGATTTTCGGCGATTTTCGCGTTAAGGATTCCGGTTCGAATCCGTAGATTTTGTGTGTCATGCTGTGTGTCAATTTTGTGTCATCGATAACGAATAAAAGCGTAAAAAAGCGACCAAAACTGACACCCTTAAAACAAAAAAGCCTTGTAAATCAAAGAGTTACAAAGCTTCTATTGTGCCCAAGACTGGATTCGAACCAGCACACCGGTTAAGGCACTACCACCTCAAAGTAGCGTGTCTACCAATTTCACCACCTGGGCATTACAAGTCAGGAAGTCAAAATAGAGAGAAAGTGAATAAGGAATACCTTACGACTTTACTTACCAGATAACTCAATGACCTTATTTTAAAGAACCGGGCTGCAAATGTAAGTGATGGAATGTAAAATAGAAAATTTGGTTAGGCCTTTAATTCAATACGGAAAGTAGTACCCTTACCAGGTTCACTCCACTTTACATTGATAGATCCCTGGTGGTATTGCTCAATAATACGTTTGGTAAGGGTAAGCCCCAGGCCCCAGCCACGTTTTTTGGTGGTAAAGCCGGGCTTAAAAACTTTGCTGATGTTTGCTTTGGCAATGCCTTTGCCGGTATCTGTCACTTCTATATTTACCTGTGAAACAGTATTGTCTATCAGAACAGAAATCCTGCCTTTGCCTTCCATTGCATCCAGCGCATTCTTCAAAAGATTTTCAATTACCCAATCAAATAATGGCGGTGAAATTCTTGCCATAATAACGTCCTTTCCTTCTGTATCCAGCAAAAACTCCACCTTACTTCCTGCCCTCTTCCGTATATAATCCACCATATACTGTACCTGGGCTACGATATTCTTTTCTTCGAGCTGCGGCTTGCTGCCGATCTTTCCAAAACGATCTGTAATCAGCTCCAGCCGGTTAACATCTTTCTCAATTTCCGCACCGGTACTTTCCATGCCATCAGTTTCCTTCAGTACTTCAACCCACCCTTTTAAACTGGTAACAGGTGTACCCAACTGATGTGCCGTCTCTTTCGCCATGCCCACCCATACCTGGTTCTGCGTGCTTCTATAACGGGTGCGCTGGGCAATAACTGTTATCAATATAAACAGGGCAACTACAATCAACTGAACAATCGGGTAATAACGTACTTCCTGCTGAAGTTTGCTTTGCCCGTAATAATACCGGTTGGCAGTATAAGGCTTCTCTGACAAGACAATGATAATAGGTTCATGAAGCTTTTTAAATTTTGTGAGCTGGCCATAGAGATAGTTGATAGAATCCCTGGCGATAGCAAGACTATCAAGATTTAGATAGTCGCCGGTAATACTATCCTTCTCATTCGTGCCGATGATTGGGATATCATCATTCTCACTGGAAATTCTTGATGCCAGGTTCAGGCTCGCCTGGTCATTGGCCTTAATAATGGTTTGCTGTGCCTCAACCCAGGCTTCTACCTTTCTTTTCTCATCACGTGCAATTTTACCTGCCAGGTATCGTGAATAAAATACCGTTCCTGTTACAATCATTATTGCAATTAATGCAAGTAGTGTTCGCCAGTTGAACCATTGCCTCATCATGCTTCTAATGTAGATAAAATAGAGTTATCAATCGCACCAATGCCAAAGGAAGATATTCTTCCACGGTAAAGAATCACCCACACGGCATAGAAAAACGATATCTTCGCTTTAACCGGTATAAAACACTCTTTCTTTTTTAAAGTTCATATTGAACACGATTTAGCTTTAAACCACCTCAAATCTACTGATATGAAAAAAGGATTGCTAAGCTTAATGATCTTCTTTTCTGTAATGAATTTAATGGCGCAGGATTCGGCTTATATTAACCCGGATACAAACGGAGAAGGCTGGAAAGATTTATTTAACAAAGATATTTCTGATGCCATCTATCCTCCGAATATTTGGAGTATCACTGATGGCGTGTTAACTGCTACTGCCGATGAAGCCATCTGGAGTGCCAATGCTTATGATGATTTTGTGCTGGACCTGGAGTTTAAAAATGCCGAAGGGACCAACAGTGGGGTAATTGTTCATGCTTCTGATATGAAAGACTGGATACCGCATTCCGTAGAAATACAGATTGCTGATGACTATTCAAAACAATGGTCAAAAGCGCCTGCCAACTGGCAATGCGCTGCAGTATTCGGCCACCAGGCTGCAACCAAACGCAACGTAAAAAAGCCTGGTGAATGGAACCGCTACACGATTACCTGTAAAGGCAAAAAAATATGGATTGTATTGAACGGAGAACTGGTAAATAGTTTTGATATGAATGCATATACTTCAGCCAAAACCAACCCTGATGGAACAAATGTTCCGGAATGGTTAAGCAACCCGCCATCAACACTGGCAATACATGGTAACATTGGGCTACAAGGTAAACATGCGGGAGCTCCTATCTGGTTCAGGAATGTGAAAATTAAGGAACTTAAATAACTACTATATAAAAGAAAGCCTTTGTATAAAACAGCATACTAATTACAAGTCTTCATCTGCGGATGATCATACCTAATTATTACACCTGCTTTAACAAAGGCTTTTATTGTCAAGACGCCGGCTATGCTTTTCTAAAACGCTAGTGAAAGAACCACCGGATCAATATAAAAATCCTAAACTATTGTGCCATCAAGCATAGCACTAGCACCAACACAATTATTCTTATATTTTGCTATGCGTGAGCATGAACCCCTTCTGCAATTTCTTCCAGCATTTTACGGTTGAACGCTTCAAGATCTTCAGGACTTCTGCTGGTAACAAGACCATTGTCAACAATTACTTCTTTATCATGCCAGTCTGCTCCGGCATTTTCCAAATCCGTTTTTATAGAAGGATAAGATGTTAAGTTCCGGTCTTCCAGTAAACCCGTTTCAATTAATAACTGTGGTCCATGACAGATGGCAGCAACAGGCTTACCTTCTTCCAGGAAATAACGGGCAAAAGCGATGCAATGCTCGTTCAGGCGAAGCTTATCAGGATTCAGTACACCTCCGGGTAAGACTAATGCATCATAGTCTGAAGGATTCACGTTTTCAATATTTACATCTACCGGTATTTCCATAGACCAGTGATCATGATCCCAGGCTTTTACCTTATCAGTTTGTGGTGAAACAATATGTACTGTTGCTCCTGCATTTTTCAGCGCATTAACCGGGCTTGTCAATTCAATTTCTTCAAAACCGTTTTCAGTAAGTACTGCTACCTTTTTACCTTCTAAATTTTTCATAACACTTATTTTAGATGATATATAAAGCAGTACAAAAAACAGGCCTTTAATACATGGTACATGCAGGCAACATTTTTCGCGGAGATAGTTGCATCCTTTCCTCACAAAGGGCCATTTCGCAACAGTAGCTGACAAACTGAAACGATACACATTACCTTACGGAAGCGCAGAGATCAAAAACGGATATTAGTGCTGCGGCTCATCATATTTCCTTATTTTGCTGCTGCTATTTTTTATTCATGGAGCAAACACAAAAAGACAGTCTCTTATTATTTCCCTGCCCTGGCTGTAATGCGCAGTTGTATTTTAATCCCAGGCTACAACAACTGGAATGTGAACATTGCGGAACACATGTGGCTATTGACAAATCAACCGACTTAATTAAAGAGAATAATCTTAAGCAACAACTGTCTGATAAAACAGACAACGCGGTAACCGTTGAACAACTGGTATATAAATGCAACCGCTGCGGCAATCAAACTGCTTTTACTACGGAAACGCCCACCTTCATCTGCAGTTTCTGCAATTTTGAAGTAGTGAATCCCGTAGCTTATAAAACAAGGATTATTCAACCATCGGGCATTGTGCCTTTTATAATTGATAAACAACAATCGGTAAGTATTTTTAAAGGATGGATTGGCAAAGGCTGGTTCGCCCCCGGCGACCTTGCACAGTTTGCAAGACAGGATGCGTTGCACGGCATTTATCTTCCCTTCTGGACCTATGATGCGGATACCTTTAGCAAGTGGCAAGGTTATGGCGGCCGGCATTATTGGGAAACAGAATACTACACAGATAACGAAGGCAAGCAACAAACAAGACAGGTACAACGTACGGAATGGATTTACCGGAACGGGAATTACAGTCACTTTTTTGATGACATACTGGTGGGCGGCGCCACCGAGCTTTCACAGAATGAATATGAAACAGTCTTTCCTTATAAACTTAATGAGCTGGTGAACTTTGATGCAAGGTATTTATCAGGCTGGCAGGCAGATGTGTATGATATTGCAGTGAATGATGGTTATGAAAAAGCCGAGGCAATTATGAAGCACTATATTTATGATGCCTGTGCCAATCTTTGCCGCATTGATACTTACCGCGACCTGAACGTACAAACATCTTACAGCAACCAGACTTACAAGCATATACTCTTGCCAATATGGCTATGTACTTATTTGTATAAAAGCAAAAAATATCATTTTCTTATTAACGGGCAAACCGGTAAGATTTCGGGTAAAAAGCCTGTTTCCACAGCTAAAGTAGTGCTGGTTGTTTTACTGGTACTAATAGTAATATTGTCGATTGTATATTTTTCAAACCAATAAAAAAGGATGCTTTCAGAAACTAAATGTCTTCTTCAGCAATCTTGATTTAAGCTTGCCTTTCTTACTTTCCTGTAAGATGAATTTTTCGCCATCGTGGTAATAAGTGATGATTTCACGGGTAGCAGGATTGGCTATAAAATACTCTTTCACTTTAAATTCTTCATAGAGCTTCTTCTTTATTTCAAGATCATGCTTTTCATTGGCAGAGAGTGCTTCAATAATCAGGTCCGGCGCACCTTTTACTTTGCCTTTTGTTACAATACCCAGGTTTTCATTACTGATAAAAATGATATCCGGCTGCACGGCATTGCGCTCGCCAAGATAAACATCTACCGGAGAAAAAATGCATTTGCCTAATGCTCCGTTTCTAACATATGTATTGATGTCTGTGTAAAGATTACCAAGAAAATCCTGGTGTTCAAAAGTGGGTGCGGGAGACATATATAAGGTATCGTTGATTACTTCTGCAAGGGTGCCTTCAGGAAGTAATTCAAACACTTCCATAGCAGTACGTGGCGGTGCCTTAAACTTCCTCTTTTCAGATGTTGTTTCCATATAAGCAATTTACTTATTTTATTATTACCTGAAAACACAAAAGCCAGCGCTAAGGCTGGCTTTTGTTTATCTGTCTTTATTAATTATTACTCCGCTTCTACAGTAGCTCCCGCTTTCTTACCATCCTGCATTAACTCAACACTGCGGTTAATAAAATTGGTAAGGTCATTTCCTTTTAACAACCCCTGTGAAAGTAAGGCAAGATCTGCCAGGTTGCGCACCTGCTTTTGCTGCTGGCCCTGTTCTTCTTTTAACAGGCTTTGATAAATCGGGTGGTTGCCATTCACCGTCAGGGTAACTTCATCCGGCATACTCGCGTAAAAAGAAGCCATACCGCCACCTATCGCACCCATATCTTTCATACGGCGCATAAACTCTGGTCTTGTAGCGACTACCGGTGCAGTTTGCGGGCTTAGCCCTTTCACTTCCACGGTTACATGCAGTTCAGGAATCTGCAGACCAAACAATTCTTTCAGCCTGGTTTCTTCATCCTTGCTTAAAACAGAATTATCATGTTCCTGTTTGTCTACCAGGTTATCTGCAATATCAGAATCCACCCTAACAAAATGTACGCCTTCCCACTTCATTTCCATGTTGTTGATAAAGGCTGCATCCACCAATGTTTCCATCTTCACCACTTTGTATCCTTTTGCAACTGCCGCCTGTATATAAGCGTCTTGTTGTATAGGATTGGTGGTATAGATAATCACCTGCTTGCCTTCCTTATTCTTCTGCAATGTTTCGGTGGCAATCTTGTATTCTTCCTGTGTATAGAAAGTACCGTCATCAGTTCCCTGCATTACCAGAAACTTGTTGGCTTTCTCCAGGAATTTATCATCCGTCATCATACCATACTTCACAAACAGGCCAAGGCTTTCCCATTTTTCCTCGAACGACTTACGATCGTTGCGGAAGATCTCTTCCAGCTTATCGGCTACCTTTTTGGTAATATGGGAGTTGATCTTTTTTACATTAGGATCACCCTGTAAATAGCTGCGGCTAACATTCAGCGGAATATCCGGGCTATCAATCACACCGTGTAACAGCATCAGGAATTCAGGTACAATATCTTTCACCTCATCGGTTACAAATACCTGGTTGCTGTATAACTGTATCTTGTCTTTCTGAATCTCGTAACTCTGCTTGATCTTGGGGAAATAAAGGATACCGGTAAGGTTAAAAGGATAATCCACATTCAGGTGTATCCAGAACAAAGGTGTTTCGCCAAACGGGTAAAGTTCTTTATAGAAATTCTGGTAATCTTCGTTGGTTAACTCAGAAGGCTTTTTAACCCAGATAGGATTAGTATTGTTGATGGATTTTTCTTCTTCCTCCTCTTTCTTTTCCTCTGAAAGATCTTTAAAGTAAATAGGCACCGGCAAAAACTTACAGAATCTTTCCAGGATACCTTTTACACGATGCGCTTCCAGGAATTCCTTGCTCTCTTCATTAATATGTAATACGATCTTGGTACCGCGATCGCTCTTGTCTATTTCATACAATTCAAATTCGGGGCTACCATCGCAGCTCCAGAAAACAGCATTGGAATCTTTAAAACTCTTGGTATAAATATCCACCTTGTCACTCACCATAAAGGCGCTGTAAAAACCAAGACCAAAGTGACCAATGATGTTAGCGTCTTTATACTTATCCAGGAACTCTTCGGCACCGCTGAACGCCACCTGGTTAATGTATTTGTCTACTTCTTCCTGGGTCATGCCAATACCGCGGTCAATAATACTGAGTGTTTTTTCTTTTGCGTCAAGCTCCACGTCAATACGTAACTCACCCAGCTCACCTTTGGCTTCACCAATAGAAGAAAGTGTTTTTAATTTTTGAGTGGCATCTACCGCGTTGCTGATCAGCTCACGCAGAAAGATCTCATGTTCGCTGTAAAGAAATTTTTTAATGATAGGAAAGATGTTCTCCGTTTGAACCCTTATCTGTCCTTTTTGCATAGTTGATTATTTTTTGGATATGAACTGTTGTACATCCCTGTGCATTGGTTGCGTCGCACTCTTGTACGGCAAACCTTTACGCGGCAAGGCATTCACGCATAAACATACTTCTTCCTCGGGAAGATCTTATATGCGCAGGCTTCAACTACAAACAAAATACCAAAAGAACCCGGCTGACAGCTTGTCAATCCACAAAGCCGATCCACGCTAAAAGTTTCCTGGCGCACCACAATTCTTACCAGGCCGCCTCTTGTCCATTTACCACGAAGGAATATCTGGCTATTCTTCTATTTTCGGTAAATGTTGTCTGCCACGTTTCATTTATATAAAAAGGCATATACCGGTCTTTCACGTAATACCTGGTATCTCTCCCTGGTGATGCTGATCAATCGCAGCGGCACAATGGTAGTTCCCTTCATGACCATGTATTGCACGCTGCAGCTTGGTTTTACCATTGTACAGGCAGGCTTTATTATGGCACTGTTTGGTGCAGGCGCTATTACCGGCGCTTTAATCGGCGGACGAATTACTGACCGCTGGGGATTTTACCGTTTACAGGTAGCGTCTCTGTTGCTGGGAGGATCTATGTTTATCGTAATGGGTTATTTAAAAACCTACCTGTCGCTTTGTATTGGCGCTTTTATACTAAGCGTTTTCAATGAATCCTTCCGGCCGGCCAATTCCGCCGCCATTGCCAGTTACAGCCTGCCGGAAAACAGGACCAGGTCTTATTCGCTTAACCGGCTGGCCATTAATCTTGGCTGGGCGGTAGGTGGTACCCTTGGCGGAATTTTTGCTTCCATCAATTATCACCTGCTGTTTTGGGTAGATGGCGTGACGAATATTTTTGCAGCCTTTCTTTTACTGCGATTACTGCCACCGGTAAAAAAAACTTCTGTTGTGCAGCAACAGGTACAAACGCCGGGGGACCAGTCAGCTTACCGGGATAAACTTTACCTCCTGTTTATTTTACTCACCATTGTATTTGCGAGTTGCTTTTTCCAGTTGTTTAGTATTCAGCCGCTTTATTTCAAGCAATACTGGCATTTGAATGAACGCGTCATCGGCCTGCTGATGGCGCTTAACGGCGTTATCATCGTAGTGATTGAAATGGTGATGGTATATAAACTGGAAGGTACAAGACCATTGATGAGTTTCATCAGCACAGGCGTGTTACTTGTAGGTATCGGTTATATACTTACCAACCTGCTGCCCGCCCATATAATGGTTGCTTTTATGATCATTGCCATCATCACCATTGGCGAAATACTGTCGATGCCTTTTATGAACAGTTTCTGGATTTCCCGCACCAATGAACTCAACCGCGGGCAATATGCCGCTATTTATACCGTAGCCTGGAGTGCGGCACAAATAGTAGCGCCTTCCATTGGAAGCGCCATTGTTGAAAATTATGGATTCACCACCCTCTGGTGGCTGGATGGCCTGGTATGCGCCGGGGCAACCATCGGTTTCCGGATGCTGGGCAAACACATGATGAAAGCGGCACCGGCGTTGTAAAAGGGTTTATTATCAAACGTAAATCCACTATTGACCTTTTGAAACTTATCGTCTATTTTTATAGTGCACTAAGCTTCCGCATTTGAGCCATGCAAAATAACAGCGTCAGCCTTGTGCATCACTCACCCTTATATAACCTAAAACTTAACAAATGGGCATGATCAAGGACGCCTGGTATGCAGCCAAAGAGATCCTTCGCTTATCTGCCGATTTAAAACTGGCCGGGCAGGAACACAGGGCAGAACTGTCGGCCCTTTTTTCCCGTATTTCAGAAACACTGGAAACCATTTATGGCAAGCTAAAACAGGATATCTATCCCGCTGCATCGGGTATATTGCTTGACAACTTTGCCCAGGATCTTTTTACACGTTTACAACTCCTGGTAGGCGATGAAAAAGCTGGGGAAGTATCCCGTCTATTAAAATGCGCAGGCAAGCTTGAAAAACTCTTTCATGAAATCACCAATGGAAAAATCGGCTTTGCAGATTTACAGCAACTGGAAGAAGCTTCAGGAAAATTCAAGGTTGGTTCTATACTCATACAGTAAACAGGCTGGTTACTTTCTCCCTCTTGTTTTAAAACTCCAGGTATAAATAAATTCTGCCACTACTTCACCTTGTTCATTTTTACCGGCTGATGTGCAGGCAACAGTAACAGGTTGCTGTGTTGCTATCGCTTGTAAAACAGCAGCTTTAACAGCATCCCCATCATTGCAGGTGAAGAGAATTTTACCAATTGCTTTTTTGTGAAAGACAGCGCTGCTGGCCACGAGCAGCATACTTACCGAAGGTGATTGCCGGTAACTATGTCCCATGCATACTATACCGGTACTTACTTCTGCCGCCATAGAAAGAACAGCGAAGTAAATGGAGCGAAAAGGGTTTTTATTAAACCAGCCGTACCGAACGCTGATCACAGCATGCGCTTCCTCCAGTGCAACCACTTTCAACCCGGCAAACCAGGCAGAAGGCAGGCTTTTCAGCATAAACAGCCTGAACTTCAGCGGATGGGTTATCTGCCGTTGAAAATGTAGAAAATTTGTTGTCACAATGGCGTTATTGGTATTGTTTGGGATCGAGCGCAGCGGGCGTCCACGATTGCAGGAACTCCATCACTTTTTGCTTGCTGTAATAATTGTTCTGCTCCAGGTAAGCGGAGTTCTGCGTATGGATGCGTTTACCATCTTTATCAAGTATAAGAAACACGGGGAAGCCAAATCTTTGCGGGAAGCCATACGCTGTAAATATCGCTTCATTTTTGTTTTCTTTACTGTAGTTAAGATGATAGACAATATAATTTGCTTTAACTAATGAATCCAGTTGTGCATCTGCCGTGGTAAGCCTGTTAAAACGAAGGCACCATACGCACCAGTTGCCGCCGGCCTGTATCAACACATGTTTATTTTCCTGTTTTGCCTGCGCCACTGCTTTGGCAATATCATCTGTTGCGTTGGCGTCAGGATGATAAATCAGCGAATCATTATAACCTGCCCGAACGATACCTGAGAAAAACAATAACACGATAAGAATCCTGAAAGCCTTCATTATTTATACTTGAATTTAAAAAAGAAATCATCGCTTATCTACCTGCACAATACATGCCACAGCGCTTTTATCGCCGGCACTTGTTTTAAAAGTCATTGTACCTTCCGCAGTATTGCCAAACCTGATATTATCAATACTTTGATTTTTGATGGCTGCGGCCACCGCCTGTGGAAAGCCGCTGCCGCGATTTTTATTTACCGCATCATTCAGCTGAAACACATTCATAGGTTCCTTGCTCACCACTACCGCGATAAAGTCTTTATTGCCGATGCTGTCTGCCATCATGCTCATCCCCCTGGGAAATAAACGGTAGCCCGTAATTCCGCAGTAAGGAGAAAAGTTTGTTTTAGCGGGGTCCTGTTTGCTGGGGTAGGGGAATAATACATAACTGCTGCCATCAGTTTCCATACCCAGCACGTATACATAACATTCTACCGTATTCTTTACCTCCATTTTAAATTCGGTGCCTTTTACAATGGGCGATCTTGTAACAAAGGTGTTGCCGGTTTCCAACCTTAGCGGAATATACTGTTTGCTTTTCTTTTCCACCAGTCCGATGCTTATATCCAGGTCCTGCGCGGCAGCAGCACCGCGTTTGGGCATTTGATTAACGCCATAAGCTTCGCGAACGAAAGATTTAAAGTCGCTGTACTTTACCCAGCCAATGCCATTCTGGCCCCATTCAGGTCCCCAGCTATTCATTATCTGGAAAGCCCCGCCTTCCTTACGGTCATCATAACCAATTACACACATGGCGTGGCCGCCAAAACCTACCTGGTTATAATCATCGTCATTGGGGTGCCATACTTCCTGGCCCATCATGCCTTGCATAAAACTGCCGCCTACCATCATACCTATTACCACCGGAACATCTTTGGCAAGATGCTCTTTAATAGCATGAAGGTCCAGCGCATTTATACGGTCGCCATCTGTAAGCCTGGTAAAACCCAGCATGCGGTATTGAGAGGCCTCCTGTTTTAGCTGTGAAGAGGGTTGACGCGAGCAATCCTGGTCATCATACGGAAAATCATTAAAAGGCACAGCGCCCACCTGCGTCATATTTTCCATGGCGCGGATGATATAACTGCCATTACAACCCTGCAGCCCTATCTGGTTATACATAAACGACGGGCTAAAAGCTGTCTGGTTGGGGTTCTGGCCGGTTGTTTCGGCTTCCAGAATACTTCTTGCCGCATAAGCGCTGCTCCATGCCACGCAACTTCCCTGCTGGCCCTGGTTTTTGCGATCCGGGGCAAACTTCAACAGTGATACCGCTTCGGGAAGATTGGTTTTATCCGGATCGAGCCCTTCATATATACCTGCTTTGGCAAACTCTTTGGGATCAAGCCTGCCGCCGGTACTAAAGGCTTCGCTGCCCTGCTGCTGCTGAGGCGCCAGCATGTTGCAGCCGCCTTTAAAGTAAAAGAATGCACCGCCTATCAATACAACAATCAGGAGCGCCGGTTTGCGTATGAGTAAACCGATGAGCATTGGTAAAAACTGGATGAGGCTACCACCTCCGCCGCGGCCACCTCCACCGCCTCCGCCACCTTTGTCTTCTCCACTGTTATCGTACTGGTCATCCGGGTCATCAACCATACGTATTGGCATAGCTGTAATATTTAGAATGAATATAAAATTTTCGGGTGATTTAACACAGCGCCATCAAAAAATTGTCGGTCATTTCATTCCGGAGCGGGCAATGCGGCACAATGAACGGAACGATGAACGAAATGCGACGCAAGAAAAGATGCCATGGTTGCCAATGCCGGTATCATTAAACTGCCTTTCCGTTAACTTTTTCCCAAACTATTACCTGTTCACTTTCTATTTTCCCCCTGCCTTCAAAACAGTTACCTTTGACGCCCTGTGTACCGCAATTCTGCCAATTTGACGAGCAGCGGGGCGATTGCATAGTTTTTGACAGTGTGTACATTCTCTTAAATCAATCAAAATCAACACCCAATACCACAGATATGTTAGGATTTTTAAGTAAGCTGTTAGGGGGCAATAAAAGCGAAAAGGACGTTAAGCAAATTGAGCCTGTTATTAAGCAGGTAAATGAATATTACAGTCAGTTTCAAAGCTTGTCTAATGATGCTTTGCGCGGCAAAACTGCAGAATTTAAACAGCGCATTAAAGAACATCTCACAGAGATTGATGCGACCATTGGAAGCAAAAAAGCGGAAGCTGATGCTTTGCCCGAAACTGATGTACAAGGCAAGGATGTGATCTACCGCGAAGTAGATGAGCTGAAAAAAGACCGCGATAAAAAGATTGAAGAAGTTCTTGAACAGATACTTCCGGAAGCTTTTGCAACAGTAAAGGAAACAGCGCGTCGCTTTAAAGAGAATACAGTTGTTGAATCTACAGCTACGGAACTTGACCGCGACTTAAGTGTTCGCAAAGATTATATTACGATCAATGGCGATACTGTTGCCTATAAGAACAGCTGGACTGCCGGTGGCGGCCAGGTTACCTGGAATATGCTGCATTATGATGTGCAGTTAATTGGTGGTACGGTGTTACATAAAGGCAAGATTTCGGAAATGGCTACGGGTGAAGGTAAAACGCTGGTATCTACGCTTCCGGCCTACCTGAATGCACTGGCCGGTGAAGGTGTTCATATTGTAACCGTGAACGATTACCTGGCGCGTCGTGACAGTGAATGGAACGGCCCCGTGTTTGAATGGCTTGGCCTGACTGTTGACTGTATTGACAAGCATCAACCCAACTCGCCTGCACGCCGTAATGCATACCTGGCAGACATCACCTATGGTACCAATAATGAATTTGGTTTTGATTACCTGCGTGATAACATGGTGCATAACCCTGATGAAATGGTGCAACGCAAACACCATTTTGCCATGGTGGATGAGGTGGATAGTGTATTGATTGATGACGCAAGAACGCCATTGATTATTTCCGGCCCGATTGGCCGTGACGATAATACCCAGCAATTCTTTGACCTGAAGCCGAGAATTGAGAAACTGGTAGAAGCACAGAAACGTGCCACCAATCAATTTTTGAATGAAGCAAAGAAGAAAATTTCAGAGGGCAATGATGACCCGAAAGACGGAGGCCTGGCATTGTTCCGTGCGCATCGCGGCCTGCCTAAAAGCAGCGCGTTAATCAAGTTCCTGAGCGAACCCGGTATGCGTGTGAAACTGCAGAAGTCAGAAAACTATTACCTGGCTGATCAGCAGCGTGAAATGCCCAAGGCAGATGAAGAACTCTTCTTTTACATTGATGAAAAAAACAACTCTGTTGAGTTAACTGATAAAGGGATTCAGCTAATCACCCGTGCAGGTGAAGATCCGCATTTCTTTGTGATCCCTGATATTGGTGTTGATCTTGCCGCTATTGATACTGATGGCGCTGCTGATGCCAATGATAAATTACACCGGAAAGAAGCCCTGCTAAATGACTACGGGGTAAAAGCTGACCGTATACACACTGTTCAGCAATTATTAAAAGCCTATACGCTTTTTGATAAAGATGTGGAATATGTGGTAATGGATGGCGGGGTGAAGATTGTGGATGAGCAAACAGGCCGTATACTGGACGGACGCCGCTATAGCGATGGTTTACACCAGGCTATTGAAGCAAAGGAAAATGTGAAGATTGAAGCCACCACGCAAACCTATGCTACCATTACTTTACAGAACTACTTCCGTATGTATCACAAACTTGCCGGTATGACGGGTACAGCCGAAACGGAAGCTGCAGAGTTCTGGAGTATTTACAAGCTGGATGTGGTATCCATCCCTACCAATGTTACTGCCATCCGTAAAGATGAGCATGACCTGGTATATAAAACCAAGAAAGAAAAATACGCTGCTATTGTAGATAAAGTTGTAGAGCTGAAGAATGCAGGCCGGCCGGTACTGGTTGGTACCACTTCGGTAGAAGTGAGTGAGTTACTTAGCCGCATTTTAAGACAAAAACAAATTGCACACAACGTACTAAACGCCAAGCAACACGCAAAAGAAGCACAAGTGGTTGCAGAAGCTGGTTTAAGCGGCGCTGTAACTATTGCCACCAACATGGCTGGTCGTGGTACGGATATCAAACTCGGACCTGGTGTAAAAGAGGCCGGCGGACTTGCCATTATCGGTACAGAGCGCCATGACAGCCGTCGTGTAGATCGCCAGTTACGTGGTCGTGCAGGCCGCCAGGGCGATCCCGGTTCATCCCAGTTTTATGTATCACTGGAAGATGACCTGATGCGTATGTTTGGCAGTGACCGTATTGCCAAGGTGATGGACTTTGCAGGGTATAAAGAAGGTGAAGTGATACAGCACAGTATGATTACCAAGTCTATTGAACGTGCACAGAAAAAAGTGGAAGAAAACAACTTCGGCATTCGTAAAAGATTGCTTGAGTATGATGATGTAATGAACAAGCAACGTACGGTAATCTATACCAAGCGTAACCATGCGTTGTTTGGTGAACGCCTTGCGCTGGATCTTGACAATGCATTCTATGATGTTGCAGAAGGCCTCATTAATACATTTAAAGAGAACGGGGATTTCGAAGGCTTTAAGCTGGAAGTGATTGTAAACTTTGGCCTGGATACGGTTCTTACCAAAGACGATTTTGACCACACCAATGCGCAGGAACTTACAGATAAATTGTACCAGGAAGCATCTGCCAACTATAGCCGCCATAAGCACGCGATTATGGAAAATGCAGTTCCTGTGTTTAAGAACATCCGTGAAACGCAGGGAGCACATATTGAAAATGTGGTGGTACCATTCTCTGATGGCAGAAAAGGCATACAGGCGCTGGCCAATCTTGATAAAACCATTGCCAGCAATGGCGGTGAATTAACCAACGCGTTGGAACGTTCGCTCACACTTGCCTTTATTGATGATGCCTGGAAAGAACATCTGCGCGCCATGGATGACCTGAAGCAAAGTGTGCAAACCGCTTACTATGAGCAGAAAGATCCGTTGGTGATTTATAAGGGCGAAGCCTATATGCTGTTTAAGCAAATGGATAGCACGGTAAATAAAGATATCGTGAACTTTCTTTGCCATGCAGACTTACCTGCAGCCGAAAACAATGGCGGCCCTCAGCAACAGCTAAAGGAAGGCCAGGAGCAGAAAACGGACATGAGTAATATGCGCAGCAACAAAGCAGAGGTAGATGCCCGTGGGGAAGATTATGCTGCCAATGAAAATGATTATTATGATCCTACGCCGGTTAAACAGGAACCTGTAAAAGTGGCGCCTAAAATAGGCAGGAATGATCCTTGTCCATGCGGCAGCGGAAAGAAATTCAAGAACTGCCACGGCAGGGAATAAATAGATACCTTTCAAATTATATTAAGACCGTCTTCAATAAGGCGGTTTTTTTATGGGCCCGACTTTCATGATATCGCCTCCCTTACATTCGGTTTACATACATTGCTCTGATCATAACACAGCGTTACAATGAAACATGCATCGCAGGGTCGCCCTGTTAAAATAAAACAAGCTTCTCCTTTCTGCGCATCAATGCTTACTTTTGCGCCCTCAAACCCTTGATGGGTATATCAACCGGATAAAAATAAGCAAGCATGATCAGCGTTAGAAATATAACCCTCGCCTACGGCAAGCGCGTGCTGTTCGACGAGGTGAACATCAATTTTGTAAAGGGTAATTGCTATGGTGTAATCGGCGCCAACGGTGCTGGTAAATCAACCTTTCTAAAAATCTTAAGCGGTGAAATTGAGCCCAATAAAGGCAACGTGGAGATTAGTCCCGGTGAGCGTATGGCTGTACTGAAACAAAACCAGTTTGAGTTTGATGAATATTCCGTTCTTAATACGGTTCTTGTAGGCCATAAGCACTTGTGGGATGTAATGCATGAACGTGAGAAAATTTATGCCAAAGAAGATTTCACTGAAGAAGATGGCATGCGTGCCGGTGAGCTGGAAGGTGAATTTGGGGAAATGGGGGGCTATGAGGCTGAAAGCAATGCAGGCACCTTGCTGGGAAGCCTTGGCATTCCTGACGATATGCACCAGCGCCTGATGAAAGACATTCCCAGCAACATGAAAGTGCGTGTATTACTTGCACAGGCTTTGTTTGGCAATCCTGACATCCTGTTGCTGGATGAGCCTACCAACGGCCTGGATATTGAAACCATCGGATGGCTGGAAAACTTCCTGGCAGATTATGAAAACATCGTGCTGGTAGTAAGCCACGACCGTCACTTTTTAGATGCGGTATGTACACACGTAGCAGATGTGGACAGGCAAAAAATTAAGGTATTTACCGGTAACTACACCTTCTGGTATGAGTCATCGCAATTGATGGCCCGCCAGTTGAATGATAAAAACAAAAAGGTAGAAGAAAAGCGTGCTGCCTTGCTGGAATTTATTGCGCGGTTTAGTGCGAATGCCTCTAAATCAAAACAGGCTACTTCCCGTAAAAAGGCCCTGGAAAAATTGACTGTGGAAGAAATTGAGCCAAGTAACCGCCGCTATCCGGGTATCATTTTCCAGCCTTTGCGTGAAGTAGGAAACCAGATACTGAATGCAGAAAACCTGAAGAAATCAGTAGATGGCCGCGTATTATTTGACAAGGTTACCTTCAGCATCAACAAAGGAGAAAAGATTGCTTTTCTTAGCCGTGACCCATTGGCTATTACCAGCTTCTTCGAAATTATCAATAATGAAGGCAAGGCCGACAGTGGAAAATTTGAATGGGGAACAACCATTACCAAAGCATACCTGCCGGTAGAGAACAGCGAATTTTTTACAGAAGGGTTAACGCTGATAGAATGGCTGCGCCAGTTTGTACCGTCTCATGTAACAGATGCTGATGAGCCTTTCCTGCGCGGGTTCTTGGGTAAAATGTTGTTCAGCGGAGATGATATTATGAAGAAGACCAATGTGCTGAGCGGTGGTGAAAAAGTACGCTGTATGATCAGCCGGATGATGTTGCAAAATCCCAATCTTGTGGTACTTGATCAGCCCACGAACCACCTTGATCTTGAGAGCATCCAGGCCTTCAACGAAGGATGCCAGATATTCCCGGGTGTGGTATTACTTACCTCTCATGACCATACGTTTATGCAAACCGTTGCTACACGTATTATTGAGCTTACACCTAAAGGAATCATTGATCGGTTAATGACCTTTGATGAGTACCTGGAAGACGCAAGGGTGAAACAATTAAGAGAAGAGATGTATTAATAATTGATCATCAGTTTTTTTGAAAAGCCCGCTTTTACAGTGGGCTTTTTTGTGCGGTCTTTGGAGTATATTTTTGAAGTAAGTTAACGGATTAAAAATGCCCGGCTATAAATAACCAGGCATCATGTAAACCTTAAAACAATCAACATGAAAATTATTTCATTATTATCTAACAATATCTCTTTTCATAAGTTTGATTGATTGCGTATTTTTTGAAACTTATAACAAAGCAAGTTCAAGCACCTGCTGCATATTTTTAACGTAATGAAACTGTAAGCCTTTAATAAAAGTACTATCGATCTCTTTTACATCTTTTTCATTTTGCCAGCACATAATAATTTCTTTAAGCCCGGCCCTTTTTGCCGCCAACACTTTCTCTTTTATACCACCGACTGGTAAAACCTGTCCGCGAAGGGTTATTTCGCCAGTCATTGCAAGGTAGGGTTTCACTTTTCTGCCGGTAAAAGCACTGGCCAGCGAAGTTAACATGGTAATGCCTGCACTTGGACCATCCTTTGGCACAGCACCTTCCGGTACGTGTACGTGAATAGATTTCTTATTAAAGCTCTCAATGTTGATATCGTATTTTTTGGCGATTGATTGTAAATAGGTTAAAGCAGTAGATGCGCTTTCCTTCATTACATTGCCAAGGTTACCTGTAAGTTTAAGCTCACCCTTTCCTTCGCTTAAGGCAGTTTCAATAAACAGGATATCACCGCCAACATACGTCCATGCAAGGCCCACTGCAACGCCGGCCATATTGGCTGTTTTATATATCTCGTTACTGTAACGTGCGGAGCCAAGAATCTTTTCAATGTCCTGCCCGGTAAGTGTAGGCTTCACCTTGTTTTTCATAGCAAATTCCTTTGCCTCAAAACGCATGATGCTGGCAAGTTGCCTGTCAAGTTCACGAACACCGCTTTCACGTGTGTAGCTTTCAATAATCTTTTCCAGCACTTTATCCGTTACCTTGAAATTTACCTTTTGTAAACCGTGTGCTTCTCTTTGCTTGGGTAGCAAATGTCTTTTGGCGATTTCTATCTTTTCCTCTACCGCATAACCACTTAAATCTATAATCTCCAACCTGTCCCTTAAAGCGGGTTGTATATTCTGAATATTATTTGCAGTAGCGATGAACAACACCTTGCTAAGATCATATTCAAGCTCCAGGTAGTTATCGTAAAAAGTATTGTTCTGTTCAGGGTCAAGCACTTCCAGCAGCGCAGAAGAAGGGTCGCCCCTGAAGTCGTTACCAATCTTATCTATTTCATCCAGAATCATCACAGGGTTGGATGATTTTATCTTCCTGATATTTTGCAGAATACGGCCAGGCATGGCGCCGATATATGTTTTGCGATGGCCGCGTATCTCACTTTCATCATGTAGGCCGCCAAGACTTACGCGAACATACTTCCTCCCTATAGCGTGCGCAATACTTCTGCCGAGCGATGTTTTGCCAATACCCGGAGGGCCAACAAAACAAAGTATCGGGCTCTTCATATCGCCCTTCAATTTTAATACAGCCAGGTATTCAAGAATACGTTCTTTTATTTTGGTCATGCCGTAATGATCTGCGTCCAGCACCGCTTTGGCTTTCTTAAGATCATAACTATCCTTGGTATATTCTTCCCAGGGAAGGTCAAGCATCAAGTCAAGGTGGTTATACACTACCGAATAATCCGGTGTGCTGGGATGCATTCTTTCCAGCTTTGCCACGCCGGTTTTGAAAAGATTTTTTGCAGCTTCCGGCCACTTTTTGGCATCACCCTTTTTCTTCATCTCTGCTATCTCACGCTCGTTGGTATCGCCGCCTAATTCTTCCTTAATGCTCTTCAATTGCTGTTGAAGGAAGTATTCTTTTTGCTGCTTATCAATCTCTGTACGTGTTTTGGTAGTTACCTTGTTCTTTAACTCTGCAAACTGCAGTTCACGTTGTAATAACTCTACCAGTTTTTCCGCACGCAGCTTCACATCATCAATCTCCAGCAATAACTGTTTGTCTGAAAGATCTGAATTTAAGTTGCTGCTTACAAAGTTGATAAGAAAGGAGGCGTTCTCAATATTGCGGAGTATAATGGAAGCTTCTGTAGGAAGGTTGGGTGAAAGCTGTATAATCTGTGCCGCCAGGTCTTTAATGGTACCGGTATAAGCTTCAAAGTTATCGCCTTCGGGAATTACATCTTCAGGCAACAGTTGTATACTGGCTTTGAAGTAAGGTTCTTCCGTTACCAGGCCCGTCATACGGAAGCGCTTTTTGCCCTGTATGATGATGGTGGTACCACCATCCGGCATTTTGATCAGTTTTACAATTTTAGCCACGGTACCAACTTCACAAAGATCTTTCAGTTCGGGCTCTTCTACATTGGCGTCTTTTTGTGCCAGTACGCCAATTAATTTATCTGTCTTGTAAGCATCATTTACCGCTTTAATGCTTTTATCCCTGCCAACGGTAATCGGGATCACTACACCCGGAAACAACACCGTGTTCCTGAGTGGCAAAAGAGCGAGTACATCGGGTATTACCAGGTTTTTATCCTGCTCGGTATCGTTTTCGTTAATCGGGATGATAGGGAGAAAGTCTGTATCGTCTTCAGCTTTCAACAAGAATTGGTCGTTAAATATGTTCATCAGTCTAAAGTCAATTTGTCATCAAAGAATAACAGAATATTCATGTCTGTCTTGCATAGATATTGGTCAATTAAAGTGCCAGCCATTGAAAGGTACGGTTTAAGTAACAAAATGGCGTAAAAAAAGCGCCGCTGCTTGCGGCGCTGTAAAATTTATCATGAATAAAGGAAACTAGAAAAGTTTAAAACCTACACCTAGTTGTATTTGCTGATTTTTCCATTTATCGGTATTGTCAATATCACTTATGTTGCTAAGTCCGATATTATATCGGCCATAAACCCTTAAAGAATGCAGGTTTAGCTGAACACCAGCCACGGCTGACAAATCACCACTCTTGAAAGCATCCTTTCCATTTTGTACTAATGATTTTTCATTGTTTAGAAGGATACCAAACTGAGGGCCTACATGAAAAGTGATCAAGTCTCCTGCATTAATTCTTAGCAAAACAGGAATGCTTAAATAATTCAATGTAATGTCATTTCCCGGATGGAAAATAGCATTCAGATTATCAGCAGATTTTGTTTTTGATTGATTGAAGAGAACTTCAGGCTGGATACCTAATGACTTGCTGAAATCAAGTTCAAGAAAACCACCAAGGTGATACCCTAATTGAAATCCATCTTTGAAAGCTTGTCCGTCAACTTTGTTAAGATTAGCACCCACTTTTGCCCCTAAATGTAATTCCTGGGCAGAGACCATCAATGTAGCAGAGGTTAGCAATAATACCGTAAAAAGGATTTTTTTCATACTGTGTTTTTTGGATTTAAAATTCAATACTTGTGCCAGTAAGACATTTACCTAAACGTTGAACCCTGGCTTTTGTATGTTAAAGAATATGTAACAATGGTTTTTCACGCTTAAAAACATTTTACGGCGTTATGACTTTTAGCTTCCGCAAGGGTTTAAACTGTGGCAGAAATTGAACAAATAATGAGGAAAGTTTTAGCGAAGGGCAATAAAAAAGGATGCTCAAAAAGAGAACATCCTTTACTTATTTTAAAGTAAGATATGCTGTTGGTAAACGTGTAACAAAAAGGTTAAGCCATTTGAGCTTAAGCTACTTTTGCAGCAGTTTTGCGGGAAAGCTTGCTCTTTAAGTTAGCAGCTTTATTCTTATGAATAATGCCACGCTTAGCCAGCTTATCAATCATAGAGATCACATTGGGTAATGTTTCATCATATGCTTTTTCTTCTTTTAAAGCCTTCAGGTCACGTACAGCATTACGTGTAGTTTTGCCGTAGTAACGGTTCCTGTCCCTGCGTTTTGCCGCCTGGCGCACATCTTTCTTCGTAGCTTTATGGTTTGCCATAATTTCTTTTTTGAGGACGGCAAAGGTAGGGGTATTCTGTTAATTTCGAAAATTTGAACGAAAGTTTTTTCAAAAAAAGCTGATGATATATGGTTGGTCGAAGATAAGTGATGAGGTTATAAAGTCAAAAGAAGTCATTAAACGAAAGATGAAGATCTATTTCCAGCTTTCCAGCATCTGTCTTCCGGACTTTCCAGCTTCCTTGTATCCTCAATTTATACTTTAACAATAACCGCATAGAATCTGCAATTATTGATGAAAATTTTTTGTTTCAATAACCGATATTTGCATCCACCTTTTTTAGTTGCCATTGACAAATCATTGATTTTCCCATGAAAGATTTTTCATATATCACGAATTCGCATCCGGCCTACATTGAGAGTATATACCAGGATTACGTTAAAGATCCTAACAGTGTAGACGGCGAGCTAAAGAAATTTTTTGAAGGTTTTGATTTTGCAGTTTCCAGCACGCCCGGTGCAAACGGTACCAATGGCAGCGCTGTTGTATCCAAAGCAGCAGCAACTACCGAAAGCCTGGACTGGAAGAGAGAGATCAGCGTATACCGCATGATCCTGGGGTATCGCAATAAAGGTCACCTGATTGCAAAAACAAACCCTATACGTACAAGAAAAGACCGTGGCGCCAATCTTGACCTCGGTTTTTTTGGCTTTACAGAAGCTGATCTTGAGCAGGAATTTGCAGCAGGTGTGCTTATCGGTTTGGGCAAAACAAAGCTCAGAAATATTGTTGAATACCTGGAGCGGGCATATGCTTCGCATGTAGGTATTGAGTTCAAGTACATCAGCGATCAGAAAAAGATTGACTGGTTGTATAATGAAATGGAGAAGAAGTTTAATAATCCATTACCTATCGAAAAGAAAAAGCGCATCCTGGAAAAACTGAACCAGGGCGTGATCTTCGAAAAATTCCTTCACACAAAATATATCGGGCAGAAAAGATTTTCTCTGGAAGGTGGTGAAACAACTATTGCGGCGCTGGATGAGATTATTACTTCTGCAGCCAATAACGAGGTGCAGGAAGTGGTGATTGGTATGGCCCACCGTGGCCGTTTGAATATACTGGCGAATATTATGGGTAAAACCTATTCGCAGATATTCAGTGAGTTTGAAGGAACTGCGCAGGTTGATCAAACGATGGGTAGCGGCGACGTGAAGTACCACATGGGATTTGGCAGCGAAGTGCAAACACCCGATGGTAAAAAAGTACATCTGAAGTTGATGCCTAATCCATCTCACCTGGAAGCTGTTGACCCCGTGGTGGTTGGTTTTTCAAGGGCGAAGGCTGATGTTTTATATAAAAGCGATTACGATAAAATTCTTCCGATACTTATTCATGGCGACGCCTCCGTTGCGGGCCAGGGTATTGTATACGAAGTGTTGCAGATGAGTGAACTGGATGGTTATTCAACCGGCGGTACCATTCATTTTGTAATTAATAACCAGATTGGGTTTACCACTGATTTTGAAGAAGCAAGAAGCTCGGATTATTGTACTTCCATCGCGGCAATGGTGCATGCACCGGTAATGCACGTGAATGGGGATGATCCTGAAGCCGTAGTAAAATGCGCTGAAATAGCTACCCGTTACAGGCAGGAGTTTAATGCGGATATCTTTATTGATATGGTATGTTATCGTCGTCATGGTCATAATGAAGGTGATGATCCAAAATATACCCAGCCGCATTTGTATGCGTTGATTGATAAGCACCCTAACCCTCGTGAAGTATATGCGAAGTTCCTGATAGAAAACGGAGAGTCTGATGCGCAGGAAATGGCCAAAGAAATGGAAAAGAAATTCTGGGCAGATCTTCAGGAGCGTTTGGATGAAGTAAAACAAAAACCATTACCGTATAAATATCAGCAACCGGAAGAATGGTGGCGCAACTTAAGAAAGGCGACACCTGAAGATTTTGAAAAATCTCCGGAAACTGCCATCAGCCAGGAACAGTTTAAAATATTGTTTGATGGATTGATGAAATGGCCTGCAGATTTTACTCCTTTAAAGAAGATTGAGAAACTCTTGCAGGATAAGATCAAGCTGTTTGATGCAGAACAAAAAGTAGACTGGAGTACCGGCGAGCTGATGGCTTACAGTTCTTTACTTATGGAAGGCAATACTGTTCGCATGAGCGGCCAGGATGTAAGACGTGGTACTTTTAGTCACCGTCATGCAGTACTGCGCGATGAGAGCAATGACAAATATTATAACAGGCTTAATCATTTTGGAAGCGAGCAGGAAAAATTCAGAATATTTAATTCTTTGTTGAGTGAATATGGCGTACTTGGTTTTGAATATGGTTATGCCATGGCCAATCCGCAGGCGCTGGTTTTATGGGAAGCGCAGTTTGGCGATTTCAGCAATGGTGCGCAAACCATGATTGACCAGTTCATCAGTGCCGGCGAGCAGAAGTGGAACCGTATGAATGGTGTGGTAATGTTGCTTCCGCATGGTTATGAAGGCCAGGGACCTGAACACAGCAGTGCCCGTATGGAGCGTTATTTACAAATGTGTGCAGAGTTGAATATGGTGATTACCAACATCACTACAGCAGCCAATCTTTTCCATGCGTTCAGAAGGCAGTTAACCTGGCAGTTCCGTAAACCGTTGATCAACTTTTCCCCTAAAGCAAACCTTCGTCACCCCGGCAGTTACAGCCATGTGAGTGAGTTTACCAAAGGTGGTTTTAGAGAGCTGATTGATGACGATTTTGTAAAAGATGCGTCACAGGTAAAGAAAGTTTTTTTGTGCAGCGGCAAACTATATTTCGACCTTGCTGAAAAGCAACTAAAAGAAAACAGGACAGATGTGGCCATCGTAAGGCTGGAACAGATTTATCCTTTACCTTACAAGCAAATTGATGAGCTGTACAAGAAGTATAATAAGGCAACCTGGTTCTGGGTACAAGAAGAGCCGCTGAATATGGGTGCTGCTTCCTTCCTGCAAATGAACCTGAAGACCATCAATTATGGTGTAATAAGCAGGCAGGCCAGCGCCGCTACTGCTACAGGTTATGCAAAAGTGCATGCTGCAGAACAGGCAGAGATTATAGAAACGGCATTTAGTATTTAACAGGTGGTACGGCTAAAAATATTAAAGAAATAATTTTTATGATAGAAATTAAAGTTCCTACGGTTGGTGAATCTATTAATGAAGTTACCTTGTTAAAATGGACCAAGAAAGACGGAGAATACGTGGAACGTGATGAAGTAATTGCAGAACTTGAAAGTGAGAAAGCCACTTTTGAAGTGAATGCAGAACAGGCCGGAACCCTTAAAACAATTGCCAAAGAAGGCGATACGCTTGAAGTAGGCGCCGTACTGGCACATATTGATGAAACGGCTGCCAAAGCTGCTCCCGCGGCCAAGCAGGAAGCCGCTGCACCTGCAGCACCAAAAGAAGAAGCACCCAAAGCTGAAGCCCCTGCGGCTGAAGCGCCTGCAGCAAAGGCCGCCGGTAAAGGTGTAATAGAAATGAAGGTGCCTGTGGTTGGAGAATCTATTACAGAAGTAACGTTATTAAAGTGGGTAAAGAAAGAAGGCGACCTGGTAAAAAGAGATGAAGTAATTGCAGAATTGGAAAGTGAGAAAGCCACTTTTGAACTGAATGCAGAAGAAAGTGGTAAACTTTCTACGCTGGCGAATGAAGGGGATGTAATCAAGATAGGGGATGTGGTGGCAAAAATTGATTCTGATGTAGCAGTGCCAGACCAGGCTGCTGCGAAACCTGCAGATGCAAAAGCTGCTGCACCTGTTGCGGCCAAGCCTGCCGTTATTGAAGCACCTGTTGCAAATGTTGCGAATGATGTTAAGGCAACACCTGTTGCGGCAGCAATCATTGCAGATAAGAAAGTAGATCCCAAAAGCATTACAGCAACCGGCCCCAGCGGAAAAATATTAAAGCACGATGTGTTGGATGCGCTGGCCAATCCTGGCAAACAGGCATTCAAAGGACAAGAGCTTAACACCCGTAATGTAAGAAAAGAAAAAATGAGCAGCCTGCGCAAAACCATCAGCCGCAGGTTGGTTGAATCAAAGAATACCACTGCGATGCTCACCACTTTCAACGAAGTGGATATGACCCGCATTATGGACATACGCAAACAGTTTAAAGACAAGTTTAAAGAGTCTCACGGCGTTAACCTTGGCTTTATGAGCTTCTTTGCAAAGGCCTGTGCCATTGCTTTAAACGAATGGCCTGCAGTGAATGCTTATATAGATGCTGATGAACTGGTTTACCATGATTATGCAGATATCAGCATCGCCGTTAGCACACCGCGTGGCTTAACTGTACCGGTGATACGCAACGTGGAAAGCCTGAGCATGGCCGGTATAGAAAAGAAAGTTATAGAGCTTGCCGGAAAAGCAAGGGATAATAAGTTAACGATGGAAGAACTACAGGGCGGCACTTTTACCATCACCAATGGTGGTGTATTTGGCAGCCTGATGAGTACCCCGATCATTAACCTTCCGCAAAGCGCTATCCTTGGCATGCACAAAATACAGGACAGGCCAATGGCTGTGAACGGACAGGTAGTTATAAGACCAATGATGTACCTGGCGTTAAGCTATGACCACCGTATTATTGATGGCCGCGAAAGCGTAAGCTTCCTGGTAAGAGTGAAAGAATTGCTGGAAAATCCTGAATTGTTATTGTTTGGTAAAGACCCGGTAAAGACTTTATTGGAATTATAATCAGAGTTAACATCTAATAAATATAGTTGAAGGCCCGGTTTGTTAGAATCGGGCCTTTCTCTTTGTAGGGCAGCACACCATCCTGAAATAGGTTGGCACAAGACCTGCCGGATTTATAACAACAGGTAGCCTTATTTATCCTTGCAAATGAGTATATCACAACAAGTTCATCAACAAAAAATCCCGGCTACCTAAGCAACCGGGACTTATTTAATAATCTGTCAGCTTGTTTCAGAACTGTATACCGAGGTATCAAAACTATTCACCTACTACTTCAAACTCAATTTCGGTATTGTGACCGCCACCAAAATCAATAGAAGCTTTATAAGTTCCTAATTCTTTTACTTCATCAACAATAGAAATGCGTTTGCGGTCGATCTCGTAACCTTTCTGGTCACGGATGGCGCGTGCAATCTGTAAAGAAGTTACGCTACCAAAGATCTTTCCACTGGTACCGGTTTTAGCGCCGATTTTAACAGATGATTCCTTTAATACGGCAATCACACTCTTAATTTCAGCCAGCATTGCAGCTTCTTTCTTCGCTTTCACTTTCAGCTTTTCTTCCAGTTGTTTCAGGTTGGAAGGATTTGCCTCAACAGCAAATTTCTGAGGAATTAAATAGTTGCGTGCATAGCCGTTCTTAACTGTTACCAGTTCATTTTTCTGACCAAGATTGTCAACATCCTGGATTAATACTATCTGCATGTTTTAAATTTTAGTCCCCAAGAGCCCAATCTGAGATTGTGACTGTCTCCTGCACCATGCAGGATTAGGGATGGTTACTAATGGAGTAATAGGTTTTAAGCAAACGGTGTAAGTAAAATACAATTTGCCTTAACTTACCACGTTCAACTTATCACTTATCTACTTTAAAAGATCCGTTACAAACGGCAATAAAGCCATCTGGCGTGCTTTCTTAATAGCGTCGCTTACTTTACGCTGATACTTCAAAGAGTTACCAGTTAAACGGCGTGGAAGAATTTTTCCCTGCTCGTTTAAAAATTTCTTTAAGAAATCAGTGTCTTTGTAGTCAATGTACCTGATACCATACTTCTTAAAGCGGCAGAATTTCTTCTTTGGCTTTTCAGTTTTAATCGCGGTCAGGTATTTAATTTCATTTGCTTTAGCCATGATTATGCCCCCACTGCTTTTTCGTTACCGGTTGGTACGCCGCCTTTTTTTCTAGCATTGTACTCAACGGCGTATTTGTCGAGTGCAGTACATAGGTGACGCATCACCTGCTCATCGCGAAGAAGCTGAATTTTAAGCTTCTCATTGAAGTTGGATGGCGCAGTATATTCCAACACCCAGTAAATACCAGTGGTTTTTTTCTGGATGGGATACGCCAGTGATTTTAGGCCCCAGGGATTGCTGTGCACAATACTTCCGCCAACTTCTGTAACCATGTCGGCGTACTTTTTCTGAGCCGCTTTAAATTCGTCTTCAGAAAGCACAGGGGTAAAAATCACCATCAATTCGTAATTGTTCATTTTCCCTGTTTTAGGTTTAAAAATAATTTTTGGAGCGCAAAGGTACGATCTTCATTTTAAAAAACACAATAAACTTCATGCTGAATGCAGCCGGATATGATGAGATGAATTTACTACCTTAAAAATCTCATGTCGGGTTTCACACATTTTGCGTGGCCGCTTATAAAGATAGTACTCAACAGGTTTGGGGTCACTTTGGGTGGCCAAAATGCACCACCTCAATCATTAACCAAGTGAATTTTTCCTGTTGGAAACAAAATGCCTCTACCATTCCCCATATACTTTCTTTTACTTAACACCAAATCTTTAATTTGTACCGTTTAGCAACAACAACGTTCCTACTTTGTAAAATTGTTAACCTGCTTATAATGTGTCTATTGTCTTTTAATGCTTAGTTAAGTGATGTTCAATGGCTGATTTTTTATCTAAATTAAACAGGGGATAAATGTTTTTTGCAGTAATAGAACCCTATATTTGTCTTCCAGCTTTAACCAAATTCCATTGAAAGAACTATTATTAATTGTATTAGCTTATCTCATTGGGTCTATCCCCACGTCTGTGTGGGTGAGTAAGAGGTTTTTCGGGATTGACATCCGCGATTATGGTAGCGGCAATGCCGGAGCAACCAATACCTACCGGGTGCTTGGCTCCAGGTGGGGCACTTTTGTAATGGTTGTTGACATGCTTAAAGGCGTGATAGCTACTTCTCTCTACATTCTCATTCCATTTTATTTAACCAGCGAATTGCACAGAACCAACTTCATGATCGGGTTGGGGCTTGCGGCAGTGCTGGGGCATATTTTTCCAATCTGGGCAAACTTTAAGGGTGGAAAAGGTGTGGCTACCCTGTTTGGTATGATTGTAGCCATTCAGCCGATTGTAGCGGTTTGCTGCATTGGTGTTTTTCTGCTGGTATTATATCTAACACGTTTTGTATCCTTAAGTTCTATTCTTTCAGGTGTTGCCTTTGCAGTATTTATCCTGTTTATTTTTAATGATGACGTTACCTTATACCGCATATTTTCCATTCTTGTGGCTCTGATGGTCATCTTAACCCATCAGAAAAATATCAACCGTCTTTTAAGAGGCACAGAAAGCAAGGTTCCCATCTTCAAGTATCGTGATCGTCGCCGTCAGCGCAGAAAATTATAGTCTCCTGAATTCCTTCTGTCTTACTTTTTTAGCGGCTGAACCCTGCGTTATTTATCGTTGAATACTTCCCTGTTTTACCTTTGGTACAGATATTGAAATTGTTTTAATAAACATCAGCCACTATGAGCAGAAAATCCCTTTGCGTATTTTTCTCTTCCGCAATTATACTTATTGCCTGCAGCCGCAATGCCATCACAGGCAGAAGCCAGCTTTCCCTTGTTTCAGATAATGAAGTTCAGACTATGGCTGTTTCAGAATACAAACAGTTTTTATCGCAAAGCAAAGTGGTTAACCCGACCGGAAGTAAAGATGCCGAGATGGTGAAAAGGGTGGGGAATCGTCTTATCAACGCAATTCAAACTTACTATAACCAGCAAGGGTTAAGTAATGAGCTTTCCGGTTATAGCTGGGAAATAAACCTGGTTGACAGTAAAGAAGTAAATGCCTGGTGCATGCCCGGTGGAAAAATTGTGGTGTACACCGGCCTGTTACCCGTTACGCAAACTGAGCCAGCATTAGCAGTGGTAATGGGGCATGAAATTGCACATGCACTTGCAAAACATGGTAAAGAACGCATGAGCCAGGGGCTGGTACAGCAACTGGGTGGCGCGGCGCTTTCTGTGGCACTGGCCAATAAACCCGCTGCAACACAGGCACTTTTCCAGAATGCTTATGGTGTTGGTTCACAGGTAGGGGTAATGTTACCTTTTAGCCGTCAAAATGAGTTGGAGGCAGATAAGTTTGGATTGCGCTTCAGCGCCCTGGCAGGATATAACCCCAGGGAAGCCATTCCTTTCTGGGAGCGTATGGCTAAAGCAGGCGGCGGCCAGAAGCCTCCTGAACTGCTAAGTACCCACCCTGCAGATGAAACCAGGATTAAACAGTTGGAAAGTATAATGGATGAAACTGTTCAAAAATATTACCGACCCGTGTCAAACGGCAAGTAAAATCGGTTAAAAATCAAGCCAGAAGCCCATTTTAGCGAAAAAAGTGGGCTTTTTTGATTTATCTAACAGGAGTATGTTCTACCTTTGCACTCCAATTCTTTAAAAACAAAAAAATAATTTTTAAGGATGTCTACACAGCAAAGCTTTTTTGAAAAATTGCAATTACAGGATGAGAAAAACCTTTTAATTCAGGGACTTCCATCCTCCATTGAGAAACAGTTTGTTAAGCTCTCGTACTCAAAAAATGTAACGCCATTACTTAAAAGCAGAAAGATCGATTTCGCACTGGTATTCGCAGTTAATCAGAACCAGATGTGCGGTATTCTGCATGAAGTATTTCCCGCATTACATGGCGACAGTAAGTTATGGGTTGCTTATCCTAAAACTGCCAGCAAGATCGCAAGTGATTTAAACCGCGACTGCAGTTGGCAGATTTTAAGCGATAACGGTTTCGAAGCAACTACACAGGTTACTCTTGACCATGTTTGGATGGCAATGCGTTTTGAAAAGGCTGAGCCCGTACCTGTTACCGTAACGGTAAAGGCGAAATCTACAAGACAGAAATCACGTTTGGAAATGGCTTAATGTTTAGTTTGGGTTTTCATGAAACATATTAATGTTGAAATCAAAGCGAAATGCTTCCATCCTCAAAAGGTGGAAGCATTTTTAGTTTCAGCCGGCGCAAGGTTCATCGGCACAGATTACCAGAAGGATACTTACTTTAATGTTCCCGACGGCAGACTAAAACTCCGGCAGGGAAATATTGAAAACAGCCTTATTTTTTACAGGCGCAATAACCAGGCTGGCCCTAAACAATCAGACTTTCAACTGGTAAAATTTGAGGAAGGAGGAGCACTGGAGCAATTGTTAAGTGATGCACTTGGCACAAAAGTGATCGTTGAAAAAAAACGACGGATTTATTACCTCGACAATATAAAGATCCACCTGGATGAACTGGAAGATCTGGGCGCTTTTGTAGAGATTGAAGCCGGCAATATCCTGGCCCCGGAAAAAACAATAGCAGAGTTGCGGCAGCAATGTGAATCTCTCATATTCGCATTTGGCGTACAGTCTGGAGATCTTATAACACACAGCTACAGCGATCTGCTGCTGGCAAAAGAAAAGTAAAACACACTTATCCTAAAACCGTTTTGGCAGATGGCGGTTTTTATTACCTTAGCCCAATGGCTAAGAAATTATTTTTACTGGATGCAATGGCGCTTATCTTCCGCGCCTACTATGCACTGATTCGTAATCCGAGAATTACTTCCAAAGGCAGGAATACCAACGCACAGTTTGGGTTTACCAACACCCTGTTCGATCTCATCAATAAAGAAAAGCCTACCCATCTTGCGGTATGTTTTGATACCAGTGCCCCCACCGAACGACATACAGAGTTTGCTGACTATAAAGCCAATCGCCAGGAAGCGCCGGAAGACCTGGTAGATTCACTGGATGATATCAAACGCATCATCAAAGGTTTTAATATTCCCGTAGTTGAACTGGATGGTTATGAAGCGGATGATGTGATCGGTACGCTTGCATGGCAGGCAGCAGACGCAGGTTATGAAGTGTTTATGGTAACGCCTGATAAAGATTACGGGCAGTTGCTTATTCATAACAATGTCTTTATCTATAAACCAGGTTACCAGGGTGGGGATGTAGAAATACTGGATGCACAGAAAGTTTGCGCCAAATGGGATATTGAGCGTGTTGAACAGGTTGTTGATATATTGGGCCTGATGGGTGATGCCGTAGATAATATACCTGGCATTGCCGGTGTGGGCGAAAAAACCGCTGCCAAATTATTAAAGGAATATGGTACCGTTGAAAATGTAATAGCCAATGCAGATAACATTAAAGGTGCATTGGGTGAAAAAGTGCGTAATGGAAAAGAGAGTGCACTCATCAGTAAGAAGCTGGCAAAAATTATTACGAATGTTCCCGTGCAGTTTCATGAAGAAGATTACTGCCTGAAAGAATGGAACAAGAAAGAACTGGTGGATGTGTTTGCAGAGCTGGAGTTCAAGACGCTGGGAAAACGCATCCTGGGAGAGGATTTTAATGTATATCAGACAGCGCCGGTAGGCGTACAAACAGATTTGTTTGGCAACGTGGTAGAAGATAAGGCAAAGCCAAAAACCGAAAAGAAAAAGGAAGAAGATATTCCCGCTGATGCGTTGGTTGAAACAGGCTTTAATGCGGATAAGAATATCAATAATGTTGCCCACGAGTATATTCTTGCAGATACAGATGAGAAGATAAAGGCGCTGGTAGATACGCTTCTCCTGCAAAAAGAAATCTGCTTTGATACGGAAACAACAGGCATAGATCCTAACGATGCAGAATTGGTAGGTTTAAGTTTTTCTTACCAGGCTTATGAAGCATACTATATTCCATGCCCGCCGGATCAGGAAAAGGCAAAACAAATACTAGCGTTATTTGCGCCGGTATTTGAGAAGGAGGATATTACCTGGATTGGCCAAAATATCAAATACGATTTATTAATGCTGAAGTGGTATGGCATTGAGCTGAAAGGCAATATGTATGATACGATGCTGGCGCATTATGTAGTGGAGCCCGAAGGCAGGCGCAGCATGGATTTATTAAGTGCCCAGTATCTCGGCTATGAGCCCGTACATATTGAAGAACTGATTGGAAAGAAAGGAAAAAACCAGGGCAACATGCGCGATGTAGAGATTGAAAAGATCAAAGATTATGCAGCAGAAGATGCCGATATCACGTTGCAATTAAAACATGCACTGCATCCGCTGCTTAAAACAAAAGAAGTAGAAAGGGTATTCTATGAAGTGGAAAATCCGCTGGTAAAGGTATTAACCGATATGGAGTTTGCCGGCATTCGTATTGATGAGGGGTTTCTTAAAACATACTCCAAACAACTGGAAAGTGATGCCAGCGATAGTGAGCAGAATGTATATGCAGGTGCGGGCGTTAAGTTTAATCTCGCATCTCCCAAACAACTCGGCGAAGTGTTGTTTGAAAAACTCAAACTAGATCCAAAGGCAAAAAAAACAAAAACAGGTCAGTATGCTACCGGTGAAGATGTGTTGTTAAAGCTCTCTCATACCAACCCGATTGTGGCTGATATTCTTACGTTCAGGGAACTTACCAAACTTAAATCAACGTATGTAGATGCACTTCCTTTACTGGTAAACCGTAAAACGGGAAGGGTGCATACTTCCTATGCACAGGCGGTGGCTGTAACCGGCAGGTTAAGCAGCAATAATCCAAACCTGCAGAATATACCTATCCGTACTGATCGTGGTAAGGAGATAAGAAAAGCCTTCATCCCTGCCAGCAAAGATCATGTACTGGTAAGTGCGGATTATTCACAGATTGAATTGCGCATTGTTGCAGGTATCAGCGGTGATGCGAATATGTGTGATGCATTCAGGAATGGCATAGACATTCATACGGCAACAGCGGCAAAAGTATATGGCGTTGCAGAAAGCGAGGTAACCAAAGAAATGCGTTATAAAGCCAAAAGCGTAAACTTCGGTATTATATATGGACAGGGTGCCTTCGGTCTTGCGGATAACCTGGGCATCAGCAGAACGGAAGCAAAAGAAATCATCGACAACTACAAAAAAGAGTTCAATGGTATTACCAAGTATATGGATGATACCATCAATTTTGCGCGTGAACATGGTTATGTACAAACCATTATGGGGCGTAAACGGTGGTTGAGAGATATTAATTCATCCAACTTTACGGTGCGTGGTTTTGCCGAGCGAAATGCGATCAATTCTCCTATCCAGGGTACTGCTGCAGATATGATTAAACTGGCCATGATCAGGATACATAAGGCGATGAAGAAAGAGAACCTGCGCAGCAAGATGCTTTTACAGGTACATGACGAGTTGATCTTTGATGCAGTTAAAGATGAGCTGGATGTGTTACAGCCGCTTATTCTCGAAAACATGAAAGCTGCCCTTGCATTACCACACGGCGTTCCCGTTGAAGCAGAAGTAGGTGTGGGTGAAAACTGGCTGGAAGCGCACTAAAAAATAGTGCAATTGTGAGGCCGCGGGCTGGATTATTGCTTTAATATTTAAGATTCATCATAAGCTGTAACACCAGGCTTATATGGTAGCCATACCGATGATAAAAACCTGAGGTCAGCATGAAGAAAAATAAGAAAGAATGTAACCTTGATACCTGTTCGCTTTGCAGGTTTTGTATGCCGCAGTGGCTGCCGGCAATTGCTGCGGGAAGAGAGAATTATGTGTTTGAAAAAAATGAATTGCTTTTTAAGGAAGGAGATGCTGTAACAGGTATTTATTATGTGCATCAGGGTATTGTAAAGGTTCATAAACACTGGGGTGATGATAAAGAACTGATTGTACGTTTTGCGGGTAAGGGAGATATCGTAGGGCATCGTGGCCTGGGTACCGAGCTGGTTTTTCCTGTTTCAGGAACAGCGTTGGAAACAACTACAATTTGTTTTTTACCGGTTGAATTATTTAAAGCAAGCCTCAACGTAAACCACGATTACCTGTACCGGCTTACGATGTTTTTTGCAGATGAACTGAAAGAGTCGGAAAAGAAAATGCGCGACCTTGCCCATATGAGCGTGAAGGGAAGAATATGGAATGCATTATCCCGGCTTGAACAGAAGTTTGGCGAAGATGAAGATGGATTTATCAGCATTACACTTAGCAGGCAAGACCTTGCTTCTTATACCGGCACCACATATGAAACTGTCTTCAGGGTGTTGCAGGATTTAGCCGGTGAAAACCTGGTATTGCTTTCCGGGAAAAAAATTAAACGCCTGAACAAGGAAGTCACGAGCATTGCCTAAGCAATTGTTATACATGCACAGCATTCTTACTCCCATAATAACCGGCGCCGGATTTTTAATCCTTTTTATGTTCTTACTTGTGAGAGGGGTAATGGTAAAGAAACTATGGTATGTGTTACTTGCGGTTGCGATGTTCGGCTTTGCAGTCATCTGCTTGTTTTGGCTAATGGTAATACTGGCGGACAAAGCGCATCAAAAAATCAATACTACAATAACAGGTATAGAAAAACAGCTTAAACCAAGATCTGGTAAAGAAGCTTATGTCGCGTTTATGGGTATGCCTGTGGATACCTGTTTGCAGGTAAACCATCTTGAAGATCCTGTTATACCGAGGATAGATTGTTGCACCTGGCTCGACTGTAATACATGTCCGGCTGAAATGAGAAGAATTATTTTGCAAAAGCCTTTTACAGGCAAACGTTATGCAGCAACTGACACATTGCGCTATATGCCATCTTATAGTCCCATGCCTGACTGGTGGGCGCCTTATCTGCTTAGAGACAGCGTTACAGTAATGCATCATCAACTACCTGATGATTCCAATCACGACCAGCTACTTATTTTTTCAGCAGACAGCACCCGTTTATTTTTCTGTAATATGTCTGATTGGTAACCCTGCTAGGGAAGTTTTGCAGCAAGGCTTTCAGGCATTAATCTTAGTATGTGATAAATGGCTTTCCATTTTATACCCGGTACAATCACAAGACCATTGCCTGCATCAACAATTGCTTTGGCAATAAAAGAAGGTTCCAGCATTAAAGACTCGGTAAGCTCAAGGCCTGCAGTCATTTTGCTTCTTATATAACCAGCCACAATTGCATTTACCGTAATTTTTCTTGGGAAAAGATATTGCCTTAAACCGGCAAGATATTGTGTGAACGCAGCTTTGGTACTGCCGTAAATGAAGTTGCTTTTCCTGCCACGCACACCCGAGAGCGAGGATAGGCCAATGATCCTTTCCAGGTGCGGGTTGGTATTGTCCATGGCAATAATATTCAGTATAGATACAGCCCCGCAGTAATGAACTTTCATCATCTGAAAAGTACCCTTCCAATTCACTAAAGCTTCATCATTGGTTACCTGGAAACCGGCAGCATATAAAACAATATGTGGTTTAAAATGCAGTGCATCATAAAAGGATTGATGACTATCAAAGTCTGCTGCATCAAAATATCTTACGAGTATATGATCAGTAGTAAATTTCTGTGCATGCACAAATGCTTCCAGTTCGTTTGTACTTCGTGAGGCTGCAATTACCTGGTACCCTTTCTGCACATATAGTTTGATGGCTTCTTTCGCCACATCTGAATTGGCGCCGAGCACCAATACTTTTTTTGTTTGCATGCCTTTAGTGTTTCGCTGAATGCGCTAAATTAAATCATGCACAGGTATTCATTGTTATTGTTGTACGGTTTATGCCGATATAATGTTTTATCCTTTCATCTTTTGAATGTTTGCATACCCAACCCGGGTTCAACTATATTACCCTTCCTGTTGATTATTTTGACAACAATACTTTCCAAGAATTCATTTTTGTACTTTTCAGTTTCAGTTAGCTAAACAAATTCAACAATGAAAAGATTGCAATTATTGCTTGCCCTGTGTTGCGCCCATGCAATACTGTATGCACAAACGGTAAAGCCTGTTGGCCCAACACCTTCTGTAAGACAGGCTGCCTGGAGCGAAATGGAGTATTACTTCTTTGTACATTTTGGGCCGAATACTTTTACAGATCTTGAATGGGGTAAGGGAACAGAGCATGAAGAAGTTTTTAATCCATCGCGGCTTGATTGCAGACAGTGGTGCCGTGTTGCCAAAGCCGCCGGTGCAAAAGGAATCATCATCACCGCTAAACACCATGATGGTTTTTGTTTATGGCCAAGCAAGTATTCCACGCATACTGTGGCGCAAAGTTCCTGGCGCAATGGCAAAGGAGATGTACTGAAAGAGCTAAGTGAAGCCTGTAAAGAATATGGTTTGAAAATGGGTGTTTACCTGTCGCCCTGGGATCGTAATCATCCGAAGTATGGTACTGATGCATACAATGACGTATTTGTAAACATGATGAAGGAAGTAGTAAGCCGTTATGGCCCTTTCTTTGAATTCTGGTGGGATGGCGCCAATGGCGAAGGCCCTAATGGAAAGAAACAGGTGTACGACTGGCACCGCTTTGAAAGCACCATGCGGACCATTGCCCCCAATACTGTTGTGTTTAGCGACATTGGCCCGGATATAAGATGGGTAGGTAACGAAAGCGGCATTGCAGGTAAAACCAACTGGAACCTGCTGGATACTGCAGGTTTTAAAAGAGGTGAAGGCAGCCCACCAAATGATACCTTAAACCAGGGTAATGTATACGGCAAAAACTGGATCACCGCAGAATGTGATGTAAGCATCAGGCCAGGATGGTTTTATCATGCAACAGAAGATGATTCCGTAAAAACACCGGAGCGTTTGTTTGATCTTTACCTGAAATCTGTTGGCAGAGGCGCCGCTTTCCTTCTGAATATTCCGCCGGACAGAAGGGGTTTATTCAATGAACATGACAGCGCTGCGCTTGTTGGCTTTAAAAAATTAAGAGATGCCAGCTTTAGCAAACCACTGGTGAAGAAAGAAAATCCCGCGATCACCAATAATAATGTTACCGTACAGCTATCTAACCCCGGTTCAGTTAATTGTATTGTATTGGAAGAACCGATCAAGTATGGTCAAAGAGTGATATCCTTTACCGTACAGCTAAAGAAGAATAAAGAAGTAGTAAAAGAGATAGAAGCAACTACCATTGGCAGAAAACGCATACTTACATTCGCCGCCGTGGATGCAGATGCATTGACCATTGTAATTCGTGAGACAAAAGCTACACCATTACTTAAAACAATTGAAGCATACCATATTGAAGAAAGCCTGGTAGAAAAATAACTTTAATCAGCATATCTTACTAAAGCGCCTCTGTTAAAAGCAGGGGTGTTTTTATTTAGAGCACAGTTGTTAAATGATCCTGCTGATAAGTTTATTCTTTCGAATGAAATGCGTGATGCACCAGCTTAGCACAACTGAGCCGATAACAACCAGGAAGAACTTACCAGTTATAGGCAATGATGTTTTCAATAAGAGAAATTGCAGCCAGGTAATAAATACATAATGCAAAAGGTAAATACCATATGCGTTGGAGGAGAGGCTTTGCCATACAGCCGACTGTTTATTCGCCCCTCTTCTGAATATAGCAAGCATCGCCAGGCTGCTGCTGATACATGATGCGGAAAAGCACACATCAAAAATTATATAGGCAACCGTAACATTAAGTCTTCCTTGTTTTACAGGCGTCCATGCATAGAAAGAAAATAGCTCTACCAGCGCATAACACAACAGGCAGCAAAAGAGCCACGCCTTCCAATTGAGCCCCAGCAATTTTTCCTGCTTAAATAAAACTGCTTCCCAGTCTTTACTGCCAAGACAGGCGCCGACCCAAAAGAAAACGAAGTATAAAAGAATACGGTTAAGCTGAAAGTCAAACGGGCCAAAGCCTGTCCAGGTATATTGACCCACCCAAAGACTTAATGGCATGAGTGCAAGAATAGCTATCGTAAAGAAAATAAAAATCAAGAGTGCGGGCTTGTTTGCAATGATCGCTATACGATCAAATATTTTGTGATATAAAGGTGTTGGAATTATCATCGCTATACAATTAAACAGCAGCAGAATCCATATAAACCATGGTGGCCCGACCGGCCATTGCTGATGAACAAAGTAGTCTTTAATAAATGCGTTGATTTCAAAGCTGTGACTGGCCAGGTAATAAGATGGTATATATGCAAAAGGTATAATAAAAGTCACTGTAATAATAAATGGGATGCCCAGCTTCTTTGCACGGTCTGTAATAAACCTGCGATGGCCTTTGCGGTCGATGCTTTTCACAACAAATAAACCGCTGATGAAGAACATCAATGACATAAAAAAGATATCATTAAAATTTTCGAAGATATCCATGCCAATCCACCTATGTTCATCAACAACCGGTGCTGTGGAATTGATGTAGGTAGATGCATCAAAAAAAGCAAATGTGGTATAGGCAAGCGAAGCATGATGTGCTACCACGAGTAGCGTAATAAAAGAACGAAGATGATCTATCCAGCCTGAGCGGTGCATGATTGGCAGTTGTTTTAACTGCTGTTATACGTTTATGTAGCTACTTTGTTACATGCTGAATAATTATTCATGAAGATGGTTATGTATTAATCCCAGTGCTTTTGCGCATAAGACATCATTTGCAATACAAGATCCGGATCAGGGCAATTGTTCAGATACTTATCTCTTTCCTCAAGACTGCACACACCCGGATAATCACCCTTATTCATTTCCATATCAATGATCAACTGGAAGTGAAGGTGCGGTGGCCAGTGCCCGTTTTCTGCAGGCGTCCCAAAATGTGCAAATTCGGTTCCACGGCTTATATAAATACCTTCTTTCAATCCTGCAAAATCAGCCAGGGAAAGGTGTCCGTAAAGGCTGTAAAAAGGGAAGCCATCCAATTGGTGTAAAAGAATAATCGTTGCACCATAATCACCGTAATGATCATTAAAAGCAAAACTGTGTACCATACCACCCAAAGCTGCAAACACAGGGGTTCCTTCTTTGCCCCAGATATCTATCCCCAGGTGCAAACGCCTGTCTGCAGCAGAAGTTCCGTTAAACAAAGAACTTCGTTTATAAATAGTTCTGTGCTCGTTATAGCCTCCTATGCCGTAAGTAGCACCTGCTGCTTGTAACTGTTGCTGTATGTGGTTACTAAATAAATCTGTATGTTCTAAAATTTCGTCATTAAGGGTTGCATTCTCAGACGTAAAATCCATTTGAAGCAAGCGGTCTTTGGTACGATCAAAAGGAACCACGTTGTGAAAACTATGGCTGTTCTTTTGTAATAAACCGGCAACAATATCAATGTGCTTCATGCTACAAAATTAATAGGATTGGCAGGGATAACGAGTAAGAATGATTGTATAAAAACGCCCTGTATACTTTGCTATTGACCTCAACAACATTTTATACAAGGCGTTTTAGCATTATGCGTTCAGTTATTTTGAACCTTTTAGTACCTCGCTAATGGCTGTATCCAATTGCGGGTCACGCCCGTTGATCTTATCTTCAAACGTGTTAAGCACTTTAATGTCTGGCGCAACACCTGTCATTTCAAGGTCTTTACCATCCAGCGTATAACAACCCCATGCAGGTATTCTTACAAAGGAGCCATCCACCAGGCCTGCACCACTTGTGAAAATGATCCAGTGATACGTTTCATTACCTACGATCTTGCCAAGTTTTAAAGATTTAAAACCCTGCGATGTCATCTCTGCATCACTCAAAGATTGTTCGTTGGTTAGTAACACAATGGGCTTATCAGCAGGCGCAAAATTGGGTTGTTTTGCAGCCTTGCCTTCTCTGTATTTCCATTGCAGGTAAGAACGTTGAGATAGGAAACGCAACACTTCATCATGCACATTGCCACCGGTATTATAACGAAGGTCGAGAATAAGTCCGTCGCTGTTGTTAAGCTGTTCAGTCATATCAATTACAAAATGTTCCAGTTCCTGCTGACCCATATTTTTCATACAGGAATAGGCGATGCGTTTATTACTTTTCTCATCAACACGTTTCTTGTTATCGTCAATCCATTCATCATATAAATTAGAGAAGATAGAAGATTGCGGATGAAGTTTAATAGCGAAATCTTTTCCATCGCGCCTGAAGGTTAGCATTAGTTCTTTATCCAGTGAAGGCCTTGTAAAGTAGTAATAACGGTCTTTGGTAACATCTACTGTTTCATCATTTACTTTCACCAACAGGTCACCTTGTTTAAGGACAATGTCTTTATTGTCTGCGGCAGTCTGCGCTACTACGCGGCTTACTTTATACGGGTTCTCGTTATCGAAAATAATTCCCGTTTCCATCGTGCTGTTGTGCATCGGAATATTCTCATCATCACCAAACGAATAAAAGCCCTGGTGTGATGAATTCAGCTCACCTAACATATCATTCAACACAGTTCTTAGGTCATTGCGATCATTCAGGTATGGAAGAAACTGGCTGTAATATGCTTTGGTTTTTGGCCAGTCGAGCCCATGGAATTTTTCATCATAGTAGTTTTCATCCAGTTGCGCCCAAGCTTCTTCAAAGATCTGCTTAAACTCTGCTGAAAGATTTCTTCTGAAGGTATAAGACATATCAATGGCCGTCGCACTGTTGCCATCCAGGTTTAGTTTGCTGATATTTCCACCACCCAGTACGTAAAACTTTCCATCTGCCTCAATGATACTTCCCCCGGAGGTGCCATTGATTTTCTCCGTCTTTGGGTTTTCAAATGGTTCAAGTACTGTTTTATATAAAGCGGTATTTCCTTCTGCGTGATCACTCTGGTAAAGTACTGTTGTCTTATCGTCTTTCTGGAAAACGGTGATCAGGTTTTGTGAACCAAAGGAAGGACCAATATGTTCAATCCGGTCCATGATCCTGTAAAAGTCAATCACCAAAGGCTTTTCCGCAGAATCTTTCTTTGCTGCCGAGTCTTTCTTTTTAGCAATTTCTTTTTTAGTGCTGTCTGTTTTAGCGGTGTCTTTTTTGTCTTCTTTAAAGAGTTCATTAAACTTATCTATCCTATATGGCTCATCCAGTTTCTGCAGAGGAAGCCTGTAGATTCTCGGCTCCTGCAAACCGGTAGGATATCCTGGTTTTAGCCTAGACGACATAAAGTAAATATATTTTCCATCAGGGCCCCATACCGGGGAAGTTTCTGTAATGCCTGTATTGGTAAGGTTTGTGGCTTTATTCTGGTTGATGTTATATAACATAATGTCCTGCTCAAAATTTCTATAGGCAGAGAACATTACATATTCATCATTGGGCGAAAATGAAGGATCGGGATTATATAATCCCCACAATTCATCTTTCACCAGTAATTTATTTTCAAAACTTTTCAGGTCCAGTAAACGCACTTCATCACGACCGCAATAATAAACAGCCTTTGTTCTTTTTTTATTCAGTACAATTGAACGGTTGCTTTTCTTGTCTGTGGTCAGTTGCTTTAAACCTCCGGTACCATTGGCCGCAATCGTGTACCAGTTCTCAAAACCATTAAGTGTCTGATTAAACAGGAGTGTCCTGTTATCGCTCAACCATTTTACTTCATTCACTCTTTCTGTGGAGCCACGTTGTACCTGTGTAATAAACTTGCCTTCTATATCGCTTACAAACAATTCTCCTCTTGCAACAAAGGCCAGTTTTTTGCCATCAGGAGAAACATCAAAATTGCTGATGTTGCCTTTTACTGAGAAGTCTTTGTTTTGAGGAAGGATGTTATTCCGGAGGATGGATATATTTAGTTTTTCAGTCTTGCCTGATGAAGTCTCATATAACCACAATTGATAATCTTTTTCAAAAACTACTTTGCCACCATCCGCATTTACAAACGGATGTTCAATTGAAGAAGAAAAACTGGTGAGTGCAGTTTTCTTATCACCCTTAAAGCTATACAGGTTATACTCCCCATTCGCTTCATCAGAAACAAAATAAATATTGCCGTTACGATCAATGGTGGCGCCAAAATCCTTGCCTATCCAATCAGTATATTTTTTATATTTTTTGGTGGAAGGATTATATGATTGTATATCCGGGTTAAAGGGTCCTTTATATCTTTTGCGTTGTTCCTGGAAGCTGCTTTCCCAGGTATCATTAAAAAATAACTCACCGGTTTTGGGATGCTCTGCAAGGTTATGATCATAGAGAAAAAAGTAATCGCCCAATACACGTTGTGCAGTGCCGCCTTTGATGTTTACTTTGAAGGAAGAGGTTTGCCCCATTCTTCCGCTGGTGAAGTAAATAGACTTTGAATCCCAGCTCCAGGAACTTACTTCATCTGAGCCGCTGTAATAAGTAAGCTGTGTTATTTCACCACCATTTACCGGCATAATAAAAACATCTGAATTGCCATATTGTCTGCCGGTAAAAGCGATCCACTTTCCATCGGGTGAAGGTTTTACATTGCCTTCATATCCTTGCATGGCAGTGAGGCGTGTAGCATTGCCTGTCTTTATATCGGCCTTCCACAGGTCACTTTCAAAACTGAAATAAACAGTCTGGCCGTCTGGTGAAAGTGATGGCTGAGAAAGGAAATAAGTGCTGGTTTGTGCCTTTGCCCATATGCCTGCAAGCATAAGCAGCGCGAGGATCTTATATTTCATGCAAAAGAATTTGCATGGAAGATAAGAAAGCAATGGAATCCATCATCCCGCTCATCAAAAAGATGGAGGCATTTTTAGAAATGAGTGCTTAGTCTTTTCTGCACAGGTTGCTTAACAGCAATTGTTTTTCATGTTCCAGCGACAGGTGTTCCTGTTCATATTGCCCGATTACGTTTAGTAACACCTGGTTAAGCCGGCGCTTTAGTTTGCCATTCAGTTTTAGCTTTATGCCTTCTATGGTTTCTTTATAAGCAAGGGTACCATCTTCTGTATAAAAGTATACGATGGCGTGACGTGGCACGGCTTTATTGCTTTCAATTACCCAATAGCCTTTTTCAGGAAATTCCAGCCCGTTGTTTTTGGCTGTTGTATCATTATTACCTGAAAATGCTTTTACAAGCGGAATGCTTAACAACAGTATGAATAATGCAATTCTTGTAACCTTTTTCATAAGTTAATTTTTAATAACGGAAATTATCTGGCACCAAAACTGATCTATATAAATCAGTACCGTATATTATAAACACATGAACTGTTTTTTCCGATACATGAATTGTTCTACTTACTTAGATGAAAGCTGATGGCCGTAAAACTTGCGATAACAAACAGGCGATTTCCTGATTCTTCGGCTCTGGAAATGATCAACTATGACGCATCATTGCATATACTGGAAGCAAGGTTTATCAACGGGCATACCTATCAATATAAAAAAGTACCTGTAAGCAAATGGGAAGCTTTTATCAAACTGATAGACGGTGGCGGATCCGCCGGTGAATTCATCAACACAGAGATCAAACCTTACTTTCTATATGAGCAGGTAGATTAAACTGTTCATCCCGCAAGGTCTTCAATTGATACATCCTTTGGAAAATGTTTGCATGCTGTAAAAGCATCTTTGATCTTCAATAAAATCAAAGTATGAAAAAGATAGTAACCCTAATGATGGCCGGAGTTATTGCCAGTTGTACAACACCCAAAATAGCCCTTGATCAAAATAACTGGAACAATCCTATTGGCTTTGCCGTAAAAGGACGACAAGGGTTTATGCTTAACCAGAAACTGAGTTTTGCCGATTACAGAACCACAGAGATAAAACGCTCCTGGACAAAAGAGTCTTCAAACCGTATAGGTTGGGGCGTAATGAAGTTACCCGGCGATTACACGAACATCATCTCCGCAGAATACATCCAAAAGAAACAAACCATTCGTTTTGCGTTGACAGATGACCAGGATAGTTTTTCTGATGTGTACTGTGTTTCGCATATGCAATCGCATGACCTGGTGATCGGTAATAATCCTAACAGCATTGTAAATATACTGGCCGAAATTATTAATATAGGAAGGATGCGTGAAGAGAATAATTACTATGTACAGTTATATACCAATAAAAGCGAACTGCCCTGGGAAATGCTGCTGGATAACAATGCTGTTCATTTGAATGCTGATGACTACGCAGGATTTCTTACCCAGACAAAAGATCTCTATTACAAGATTGTACCCATCAATCGTCTTGCAGGCAAGAATGGCAAACCTGCCGCGCTTCCGCTTGGTTCAATCGGTTATGAATTCCGGGATAAACATGATCAGCCTATAGCAGCCTTGTCTTTAATTGATAATGGTATGGTTTATTTCCGGGAAACAGATGCCGCCACAAAATTCTTACTGGCCAACGCCTGTGCCGCACTGTTATTGCAGGAGCAGATATAAACAATGAGGTAGAATCTCAGCTTACAAATCAATACTCGATTGACTTGATGGGTACCTGGTAAACCTGCTATCCTTCCAAATAGTTTTTCTCTATGAAATTATAGAAACAATAAATTCTTTCTTCAGGCAGATGTCTTCATATTTGTAACTCAATTCATTCTTAACCACGCTTGCTCGCCATCCCTGGAAATTGTTAGTACGTAAAAATTTAGAACATCATATGAGCAACAAAGTATTATCTATCGGAAGCCAATTGCCTGCATTTAAAAAGAAAGCAGTAGTATCATTAGAGAAAGGAAAAGAATTTACAGAGATCACACACGAGTTTGCCTCAAAAGAAGGTAAATGGACCATCTTATTCTGGTGGCCGAAAGACTTCACTTTTGTATGTCCTACAGAAATTGCTGAATTCAATAAGAAGAACAGTGAGTTTGCTGATCGTGATGCAGTAGTAATCGGTGCTTCTACAGACTCTGAGTTTGTACACCTTGCGTGGAGAAAAGACCACAGCGATTTGCGTGAACTGAAATTCCCGATGCTGGCAGATACTTCAAAATCACTGGCGGAAGAACTGGGTATTTTAGACAATGAAGAAAAGATCGCTTACCGTGCTACTTTTATCATCGATCCTCATGGTACCATCCGTTGGGTAAGTGTATATGATTTGAATGTGGGCCGTAATGTACAGGAAGTGATCCGCGTACTTGATGCTTTACAAACAGATGAACTTTGCCCATGCAACTGGAAACAAGGAGAAGAAACATTAACCACGCAATTGAGCCTGAATTAATGCATGTCATTGCCTTGGAGAAATCGTAATACAAATTAAACGGATAAGGGCAGATGTTTTCATCTGCCTTTGTTTTAAAAAGATGAATAATGAGCAATACAGCCACTATACAAAATGAAACCTTTGTAAATCTGCTGAACGATTTACAGCTTAACAGCTATACGCCTTCGGCCAACGCTGAAACCTTATTAAATGTTGAGCACCGTTATATCAAGGATTTAAAGATCAACGTAGGTAATGTAATTAACAATACCCAATACCTTAACAAGAAGGAAGCGTTATTGCTTGCATTAGCTGTTGCCATTAATGAGAAGTTTGACCTGCTGAAAGAAAGCCTTACCCAGCTTGCACAACAGGAAGGTGCTACTGATGCGGAGCTTGCAGAGATTACGGCCTGTACCTCTTTAATGAACGCCAACAATATCTTTTACCGTTTCCGTCATTTTGTAAACAAGGAATATTACAGCACACAACCGGCAGGCATCAAAATGAGCATTATGATGAACCCTGTGCTGGGTAAAGAATTTTTTGAACTGTTAAGCCTGGTCATAAGTGCAGTGAATGGTTGTGAAATGTGTGTAACCTCGCATGAACAATCTGTATTGCAGCATGGCAGCAGCGAAGCAAGAGTTTATGAAGCCGTGAAACTGGGAGCGATTATTAAAAGCTTAATTACCGTACTTTCGTAACGTAAATGTCTCATGTCAATCCCCCGGGCATCCTGCAAAACAGGGTGCCTTTTTATAGCATACCCTTCCGGCCTAAAAGATGGAAATCTTTCCGGGGCTGCCAGTTGTTCAATTTTATCCGGTTTTTTGCATTTCTTAGCACTCATCACAAAATACCCACAGGTTCAGAACAGTTACTGCCCTGCTTTTTGTACCTTACCCACCTAATATATGCTTGCGATGTCCAAACGGATGACCTCAATCGTGCTGCTGCTGGTAGTTATTCCCGGGTTAGTGATTTTGTCCTGCAACAGCCGGCAAAGTGGTGATGCAATTCCGGAAACTGTCAGCTACAATTTTAATATACGCCCCATCTTATCAGACAAGTGTTTTGCCTGTCATGGCCCCGATGCCAACAAGCGTAAAGCCCAGCTACGACTGGATATACAGGACGCAGCCTATGCCGCATTAAAAGAAACCAAAGGCGCCTTTGCCATCGTGCCCGGCAAGCCGGATCAAAGCGAAATGTTCAAACGCGTTTCTTCGGTAGATCCCTCTTACCAGATGCCAACACCTGATTCCCATCTTGGCGCATTAAACGATCATGAAGTCGCACTCATTAAAAAATGGATTGAACAGGGTGCGAAGTATGAACGTCACTGGGCCTTTACAGCTCCGCAAAAGTCCCCTTTGCCGCAGGTGGATGATAAGAAATGGGTGAAGAACGAACTGGATAATTTCATCCTTCATAAAATGGAAGAAAAAGGATTGAAGCCGAATGAAGAGGCGGATAAAGAAAGGTTACTCAAAAGAGTGTCTGAAGATTTAACAGGGTTGCCACCCTCCCTGCAAATGATGGATGATTTTTTAAAAGACGCATCACCCAATGCGTATGAAAAGATCGTAGACCGGTTGTTACAAAGCACTGCCTATGGTGAGAAGATGGCCGTACACTGGCTGGATATTGCCCGTTATGCTGACAGCTATGGATACCAGGATGATAACATACGCACACAGTGGCCCTGGCGCGATTGGGTAATACATGCATTCAACGAGAATATTCCTTATGATAAATTTCTTACCTGGCAGATTGCCGGTGATATGCTGCCCAATGCCACCAAAGAACAGGTGCTTGCCACCGCGTTCTTCCGAAATCATAAGTATACGGAAGAAGGAGGTGTGATACCCGAGGAATATCGGATTGAATACCTGCTGGATAAAACAAAGACCTATGGAAAAGGCATCATGGGTATTACCATTGAATGTGCACAGTGTCATGATCACAAGTATGACCCTTTCAGCCAGAAAGATTATTACTCGCTGTTTGCCTTTTTCAACAATACAAAAGAAGTAGGGTATGAAGGTGATGTAAGCGTATCAAAGCCGGCAAAAAATCCATTGCTAAGCATTACGGAAGAGGAGCGGAAGAGGCTGTTTGCTTACATTAATGATAGGGACACAGGCAGTCTTACAGTATCTGTAATGGGTGAGCTGGATACACTTCGCAAAACCTATATCTTAAGCCGTGGTGTATATGATAAACCTACCACCGAAGTACGGCCTAATGCCATACCGGCCATCATGAAATTTGATACCGTTCAATACCCGCGTAACAGGCTGGGGCTTGCCGCATGGACGGTAAATAAAAGCAACCCGCTTACAGCAAGGGTATTTGTGAACCAGTTATGGCAGGAGTTTTTTGGCCGAGGAATCGTTAAAACCACCGGTGATTTTGGAATGCAGGGAGAACTTCCATCACACCCTGAATTGCTGGATTGGCTGGCTGTTGATTTTATGGAGCACGGCTGGGATATTAAGCGCCTGGTAAAACAAATATTGATGAGCGCTACTTACAGGCAATCCTCTAAAGTATCACCGGAGAAATTAAAGATCGATCCTGAGAATGTATACCTTTCAAGAGGTCCGCGTTTCAGGTTGCCTGCAGAGTTTGTAAGAGATCTTGTTTTATCAAGCAGTGGTTTGCTGGTACGTGAAATTGGTGGCCCGAGTGTAAAGCCCTATCAACCCAAAGGATTGTGGGAACTGGCCACTTCAGGCAGAGGGGTACTGGCCACGTACAAGCAGGATCATGGCGAAAGCCTTTACCGCAGAGGCATGTATACTTTTATCAAGTTAACGGTACCACCACCATCCATGATCATCTTTGACGCAAGTAACCGTGACCAGTGCGAGGTGAAACGTTCCAAAACAAACACACCGTTACAGGCATTGATCATGATGAATGATCCTACCGTACTGGAAGCATCCAGGGTACTTGCGCAAAACCTGATGAAAGAACAAAGTGCAGCAAAAGATAAAATCGCAAAAGCATTCAGGTTAATTGTAGCACGTAAATCGTCAGAAAAAGAGCAGCAGGTATTACAAGGGTATTATGATGAGCAGCTGAAGCTGTTTAAAGAAAAGCAACTGGATGCAAAAGCTACGCTGAAAGCAGGCGAATATCCTAAGGACAGTTCGCTGGATGAAAATCTTACAGCAGCGTTGATGAAGACGATAGAAACTATTTATAACCTGGAAGAGACTGTTATCAAAACCTAGAAAGGGAAATCTATTCTACCAACAGACAACCGTGATCATATGCAAAAAGAAGTTCTGGAACATGGTCTTAATTTTAACAGGCGGCGCTTTTTATCGAGGCTGAGCCTTGGCATAGGCAGCGCGGCGCTGGGCTCTTTATTAATACCTGATCTGTTTAGTAAAGGAGAAGAGGATGCTGTGTTAACAGGATTGCCCCAGTTTGCGCCCAAGGCCAAAAGGGTGATCTATCTTTTTCAGAATGGCGCACCCTCGCAGCTTGACCTGTTTGATTATAAACCGATGCTGCAAAAAATGCAGGGTGAAGATCTTCCTGCAAGCATACGCATGGGGCAACGTCTTACGGGCATGACAGCCAACCAGGCAAAGTTTCCACTGGCAGGTACCGTTTTCAGGTTTGGTGAATATGGCCAGGCAAGGGCACAGATAAGTGAACTGCTTCCTCATACCGCCGGTGTGGTAGATGATCTTTGCATTATCAAAAGCCTTTATACCGAAGCCATCAATCATGATCCTGCATTAACTTTTTTTCAAACAGGCGCACAGGTTGGCAACCGCCCCAGTATGGGTGCATGGTTGAGTTATGGGTTAGGTAGTGAAAATAAAAACCTGCCTGCATTCTGCGTATTGTTGTCTAAGGGAAAAGGGAACGGCCAGGGTGTGTACAGTAAGCTTTGGACGAATGGTTTTCTCGATTCTATTCACCAGGGTGTTCAGTTTAGCAGCGGGGAAAATCCGGTGTTGTATCTCAACAATCCTGATGGTATTGATAAGGCAGATCGCCGTCGCATGCTGGATCGCTTAAGCGAACTGAATGATGCGTCTTACAAGGAATTTGGTGACCCCGAGATCAGCGCGAAGGTGCAGCAGTATGAAATGGCATACCGGATGCAAACCGCGGTTCCGGAAATAACAGATATGAGCAAAGAACCCGAAAGTATTATCAAAATGTACGGTTCTGATTGTCTTGTGCCGGGTACCTTTGCTGCCAACTGTTTACTGGCAAGAAAGCTGAGCGAAAACGGTGTTCGCTTTGTACAGCTTTATCACCAGGGATGGGATAGTCATGGCAATTTACCGGGTGAAATCAAAGGCCAGTGTACTGATGTGGATCAATCCAGTGCAGCACTTATCACAGATCTGAAACAACGTGGTATGCTGGATGAAACACTTGTTATATGGGGCGGAGAATTTGGTCGTACCAATTACTGCCAGGGAACATTAACAAAAGAAAACTATGGCCGTGATCATCATCCGCGTTGCTTTACCGTTTGGATGGCGGGCGGAGGCGTGAAACCCGGTGTGTATGGAGAAACAGATGAATTTGGTTATAACATTGCGAAAGATCCTGTGCATGTGCACGACTTTCATGCAACCATCTTGTCACTCATGGGGCTTAACCATGAACAGTTAACCTACAAACATCTCGGAAGACGTTACCGGCTGACAGATGTGGCCGGAAACGTGGTAAAGGGATTGATTGCTTAGGCAGCATAACTATCTAAATTTATTTATTAACAACGCTCAGTTGTTGTACCAAAAACAATGAGCAAAATTGCCAACTATATGAACCGCAGAAATTTTTTACAGCAAACCTCTCTCGCTGCCGGAAGCTTTTTAATTATGGATGGCCTGTTGGCAAAACCCAAAGGCAAAACCTACGGCTACAACAATCTTACCTACACGTTGGATACTGCGTGGAGCAAGGCGAATCCTACACAATACCCCGTGAATGATTGTCACGAGATGGTGCAGGATAAACATGGCCGTATTATACTGCTCACCAACGAAACAAAGAACAACATCCTCGTTTATAATACCAGTGGTAAATTATTGAATTCCTGGGGACATGATTTTCCAGGCGCACACGGGTTAACGTTGCACAGCGAAAACGGTACAGAATTCCTCTATATTACAGATACCGCCAAACACCAGGTATATAAGGCCACAATGGATGGAAAGATCCTGTTAACCATTGATGCGCCGCTGGATGCCAATGGCATTTACAAAGAAGCCAAGGAATTTGTACCCACAGAAACAATTGTAGATGAAAATGGCGACATCTTTATTGCGGATGGTTACGGTGCGCAATATGTTTTGCATTATGATCAGTCAGGCAAACTGAAAGGTTATTTTGGCGGTCGTGGTGATGGCGATGAACACTTGGATAATGCTCACGGTATTACCATTGACAGGCGCAACAACCAGGATAGCCTGCTGGTTACAGACAGAACCCGCAACTGTTTTAAACGTTTCTCAAGAGATGGCAAATTGATTGAAGTGATTAAGCTTGCAGGCGCATGTGTTTGCCGACCAGTAATACACGGCGACTATTTGTATGCAGCAGTACTACGCTCACCGGATATGAAAGCAGAAGGTTCCGGTTTTGTAACCATTCTTGACAAGAACAACAAGGTGGTAAGTAATATTGGCGGTACAGAGCCTGTTTATAACAACGGTGAACTTCAACCCATCGTTCAGTCTGATAAGATCTTTGTACATCCGCATGATGTATGTGTTGACAGGGATGAAAATCTTTACGTGGCGCAATGGGCATCAGGCAAAGTATATCCTTATAAGCTTAAAAGGGTATAGTTCGTACCGATCATAAAGAATCGTTAGAAGGCACTATATAAACTGAACCAGCCGGTGATAAAAGCCGGCTGGTTCCTGTGCAAAAATCCTCCGGTAAAATTCATGAAGTTCAAGAACCTCCTTGCTGCTGCTTTAATCCCGCTAAATACCATACTTGTATTCTTTTTATTATTCGAAGGAAGACTTGCCGTACCTGCATGGTTACAGGTAGTTGGTCGTATGCATCCGCTTGTTCTGCATTTCCCCATCGTATTGATTTTGATCTATGCTGCGTTTATACTGGTAATGCCAAAACAATACCGTGAGGCAGATTGGTTTAAAGATATTGCAGAGGTACTGGTGCTGAGTGCTGCATTAACTGCTGCGGTTACTGCCATCATGGGGTTACTCTTATCAAGAGAACCTGGTTATGATAAAGATGCTATTGCCTGGCATAAGTATACGGGCATTCTTACTTCACTGATCTTACTCTTTATTTATTATTACCGCGTTTGGCTGGAAAAGCATTTGAGCCTTTCAAGGGTATTAGGATTGGCAACTGCAGTTATTGTTATATGGGCAGGGCATCTGGGAGGAGATATTACCCACGGAGAAAATTTTGTACTGTCACCTGTAACACCCGAATATAAACGTCCGCCGGTGGCACTGGAAGATGCCGTGGTATATACTGATATGGTTGAGCCCATCCTGCAAACCAAATGTATCTCCTGTCATAACAACAGCAAAGCAAAAGGCGAGCTGGTAATGGAAACAAAAGACCTGTTATTGAAGGGGGGTAAAAATGGCAGGCTATGGGATACCACCAAACAGGATCTTGGCTTGCTGATGCACCGCATTCATTTGCCGCTGGAAGAAAAGGAACATATGCCTCCGCAGGGTAAACCCCAGCTAACAGATGATGAAGCTGCCATTATATATGCCTGGATTAGATCAGGTGCAAATTTTGAAAAGAAAGTTATTGAGCTTGACCCTTCAGATACACTGAGGGCTTTGGCGGCTAAGGTGCTCACACAATCTACCGACGAGCAATATGCATTTGCAGCCCCTGATGAAAAACAGGTACAAAAACTAAGCAACAATAACAGGGTAATTACACCGCTGACTATTACATCACCGGCGCTGGTGGTCAATTTTTATAACAAGCCTTTTTATAACGGCAAACAACTGGAAGAATTAAAACCACTGGCTGAGCAGATTGTAGAGCTTAACCTGGACAATATGCCCGTGAAAGATGAGGACCTGAAGATCATTGCAGGGTTTAGAAACCTGCGAAAGCTTAACCTCAATTTTTCAGCTATTACAGGCGCTACGCTGACGGAATTAAAAAGTTTGCAAAATCTGAAAAGTCTTTCTTTATCAGGCACAAGCATGAAGGCGCAACAACTAAATGCACTTACAGCTATCCCTAAACTAAGAAGCGTTTATTTATGGAATACAGCAGTTGCTGATAAAGATCTTGCGGCACTTGAAAAGGAGAATAAAAACATCGTTTATCAAACCGGCTTTAAAGGAAGTGATACCATGATCCTTAAGCTCACGCCGCCGGTACTTCAGAATGAAGAGGTGGTGCTTACAGAAGTAACGCCACTCAACCTGAAACATTATATTAACGGTACTATCATCCGTTATACGATTGATGGAAAAGACCCGGATAGTATTAACTCGCCGATTTATAAAGCAGGCATACAGCTCGACTCGGAAGTAACCATAAAAGCGAAAGCCTTTAAACCGGGCTGGATAAGCAGTGATATTATTACGCAACATTTCTTCAAGAGCACGTATCGCCCGGATAGTGTGATCTTATTAACACAGCCGGATCCAAAATACAGCGCTGGTGGTGGTAAGGCGATCATCAATCTTGAAAAAAGCGATCTCAATTTTGCTTCAGGTAAATGGATGGGTTATAAAGATGCACCAATGGAAGCAGTATTACTTTTCAACCAGCCGGTGACTGCAGCTCATGTTACGTTAAGTATGTTAAAGAATATCGGGCCCTCCATTTTTCCTCCCACTAAAGTAACAGTATGGGGTAGTCCGGATCAAAAAAACTGGACGCTATTAAGTACCGTTATGCCGGCACAACCCGGTAAGGAAGATGTGAATGCTGAAAATATTGCGGTGGCCTGCAACTTTCAACCAACCCGGGTAAAGTATATAAAATTATTGGTGCAACCTGTGGCAAGTCTTCCTGCCTGGCACCAGAGCAAGGGCGCAAAAGGATGGATATTTATAGATGAAGTCTTCGTGAATTAATTACGCATTTTATTGTCTCATTAAAGAACAATCACAACCTTTCTGGGGCCGACACTATTTGTTTTTTTCGTCTGCGTTTTTACAATCTTGGCCGCAGAATTTACTGTTTTCGAAGTATTGTAACAATTACCTGTTAATCTCCGGAGTACATTTCCCATCTCAGTATAAAAGGAGTTAACATGAAAAAGATAATTGTACTCGCCGCTTTAGTTTCAGGAATTGTTTTTAGTAACCAGACCAATGCACAGGTAAATGTAAATATCAACATAGGTTCACAACCTGTATGGGGACCGGTTGGTTATGATCACGTAGATTATTATTACCTGCCTGATATTGATGCTTACTACTACGTTCCCAACAAGCAATATGTTTACCTGGATAATGGCCGCTGGATCTTTGCTTCTGCATTGCCCATGCGTTACCGCAATTTTGATATCTACCGCAGTTATAAGGTAGTGGTGAATGAGCCCAGGCCTTACCTGCATGCAGATGTTTATCGTACCAAATACAAACAGTACAAAGGATGGAATGGTAAACAGGTGATCATCAGGGACAGTCATGATAACAGGTACAAACCTTCACAGGATAACTGGAAGAAAGATCACCGCGGCAATGGAAAAGGAAACGGTCACAAGAGACATTAATAACAAATATCTATAAATTCTTAAAGCCGGTTAGTAATACCTGACCGGCTTTTTCTTTCAGTTTACTTTCCTTTATACACGCACTGCGGTACCCGTAGCAACTACCATCAGCATACTTCCACCACTACCTACAGTTTCAAAATCAAGATCAATACCAATAACGGCATTGGCACCAAGCGACTGGGCCCTTTGCTGCAACTCGGCCATCGCCGTTTGCTTGGCTTCTTCAATCACGCGTTCATAAGTACCGCTACGGCCACCAACTATATCTCTTATACCAGCGAAGATGTCTTTAAAAATATTGGCGCCAATAATGGTTTCTGAACTGATGATGCCAAGGTATTGCTGTACCGGCTGACCTTCTATTGCGTTTGTTGTTGTTAACAGCATGGCTATTTATTTTATAGGTTTCTGCTGTTAGTCGTGTGGATGGATGTAAATATTACAGCCGGACCTGTAAAATAGGCCCGGCTGTATTTTTTAGCAAGCTGCTAACTTTTGCTAATAATCGATCACCTGTTCTACAATGGTTTCCGGAATGTCTCTCCATTCATATTGCTGGTTGCGCAATTGTGGCTGAAACCCGGCATCCTGTATTGCACGTTGTATGGTTTTATAAGTAAATCGATGAGGAGCACCTGCTGCACTTACCACGTTCTCTTCAATCATGATGCTGCCAAAATCATTGGCGCCGGCATTCAGGCAAATCTGTGCCGTTTGCCTGCCCACAGTGAGCCAGCTTGCCTGTATGTTTTTAACATTGGGCAGCATAATACGGCTCAATGCAATCATGCGGATATATTCTTCTGCCGTAGTTAAATTATGAACTCCGCGGATGCGTGTAAGCAAGGTGTCCACGTCCTGGAAGGTCCATGGAATAAAGGCGAGAAAGCCCTTGGCGTGTTCCGGCTTCTTTGCCTGTACCTCGCGTATGCGGGCCAGGTGTATAAAACGTTCTTCTATAGTTTCCACGTGGCCAAACATCATCGTGGCGCTGGTAGTGATGTTTAATTTGTGTGCTTCATGCATAATGGCAAGCCATTCATCGGCACCGCATTTGCCTTTGCTGATTAACCTGCGAACCCTGTCGATCAATATTTCTGCACCTGCACCAGGTAATGAATCAAGACCGGATTCTTTCAATGCCTTCAACACATCGTGGTGACTCATCTTTTCCAGCTTGCAAATATGCGCCACTTCCGGCGGGCCCAGCGCGTGCAGTTTTATAGTTGGAAACTCCTGCTTAATTTCCCTGAAGGTGTTGGTATAAAAATCCAGGCCAAGTTCAGGATGATGGCCGCCCTGTAATAAAAGCTGGTCGCCGCCGTATTTCACGGTTTCGGTAATCTTACGGCGATAGGTATCCATGCCGGTGATGTAAGCGTCTTTATGACCGGGGATGCGGTAGAAGTTACAAAACTTGCAATTGGCGATACATACATTGGTGGTATTTACGTTGCGGTCTATCTGCCATGTAACGCGACCATGTGGCACCTGCTTTTTCCGAAGCTCGTCTGCTACAAACATCAGTTCAGTTAAAGCAGCGTGTTCAAACAGGTACACACCTTCTTCTACACTTAAAAACTCAAAATCCAGGGCTCTCTGGTAAAGGTTGTCAAGGTTCATCTTTACTATTATTTTCACTAATCAGCAGCAAAACTACGTTGGAAACGGTAAAGATGGCCAGGGAATATAGAAAGTTGCTGCAGACAATTCTGCAAAGAATTATTTGGTGATCGCTTTTTTAAGATTGATGTATAAATGAACGATCACTTCTTCCACTTCAATCACCACTTTTATTTCATGGCTTTGCGGGTAGATCAATCCCAGTCTTTTATTAATGGTTTGAAGCATTACATTACTGCTGTTAATAAGCGTTGATGTATCGGGAGGTTTGTTCCAGTTAAGTCGCATATAAAAATTGCCATTCTCCACGCGGATAAAAATGTAAAGTTTTTTGGATGGCATTTGCAACAGGGCAAGTTGCCTGAAAGCGTTTTCGGCAACAGGTAAGATGATAAACGGGGTGATCTTGTAAGCATCAGTATCACCCTCTACCTTCAGCTCTACCTGAAGCGGAGATTCAAAAGTGGCTTTACTCAATGCTATATACTCATGCAGCAACTTTACTTCTTTGGAAACTTCCACCCTGCTCATGGTATTCTCATAAATCGCATATAGCAGCAGGCTTTTGATCTTCTTGATCATGGCAGGAGTTTCCAGTGGTTTCTCTTCCGCTATCTGTTCAACGCGTTCCAGTACATCTACCAGGAAGAAAGGTTGCACGTTTCTTTTTTCCGCGGAAGCTTCAGTTTTTGCTTTCTCCTCCTTTAATAAGGATAGCTCCTGTTGTTTAATGTACCAGAGTTTGCCCAGTTTAATGGCCGCTGCAAGGCAACCTTCCATATTTATCTGGCTGAAAAGGCTGAAGAAATTACCAAGAACATTGGGTTTCATAGGAGGCACTGCAAAGTTGATCAGCTCCCGTAAGTAGGGCACCAGGTAAAAATAATAGAGTTCAAATAAGATGGTGACAATGCAACTCGCAAGTATCCATAACAGCAACATGGTAATGTACCTTCCCCTGAATAAAAAGCGTGGCAAGAGCAGATAAATCACGAAGTAGCAAAACAACATGTCTAATGGTGTTGACACAGTTACTTCAAGAAAAGCAGAAAAGAATCCTTTGAGAAAACCATGTTCCCCCCTCCATAATAAAACAGAAACTGTGGAATAATAAATAATCCATGCTACCCAAAAAATGCTGTGTCTTAACCAGCGGTAATTGCGGTTGTTGGAAAATATCAGGGCATCTAACGTCATAGCGCTGCTTTAATGTTGTTCGGTAGCAATGTGTGACCAGGTTAAGTTGTTTCTGCAGGAATATAAACCAATAAATCTGCTGGTAATTTAAACGGAAAGTGAGGGATAAAATGATAGCAGCAGGACAGACCTTCTTAAAAAAATGACAGGTGGTAGAAACCACCCGAGTCACATGAGAAAAATACTACTAAGTTGTATAAGTTAATATCGCTTCGCAGGCGATGATGATATCCTGTTGGTTTATCGAAAGTAATAAGGCTTTTTCTAAAAAACGAAACAAATTGGCTGAACCCCGTATTTTTTTTACCAAGTGATGAAATTCGTATACCGGGGCCGAAAGATAACAATCGTTTGTTTTAGCAAGCTTTCTTATCTCGTGAGCGTCAGCAAAATTCATATAACCTAATGACAGTTCAAAGAACAATTTTAACTTTAATAACAATTAACTTTTTATTACCACGGCAAACTTAAAAATTGCGTTAGTAATAGTCTTCGCCATCCTCCAATGCTGCAATCATGAATGCCGTTGATGAAATAAAACCGACGCTAACACTCAAACGCAAGAAGCCATTTATTAATGATGGGATTGTGAAGTTGATTGGCATTCCGTTGCTGGGTGTACTTATTCCCAATCTTACAAAGCTTATTAATAACGACGCTTATAAGCTACATGAGTTGTTATTAAGTTATACTTACTTTGTAGCAATCTCTTTTTTAATATGGCAGGGCAATGTTATGCTGATGCGATTTATTTCCATAAAAATTAAATGGAGAAGAGAAGCCTATTACAACAAGATCATCGCATTACTGCTTTCTAACATTGTATATTCAGGTATTGTGTCTGTAATATTCACTTACGTTTGGTTAAGGTTCTCGCATGAAAAAATGTATAGCCTTGGTCCGCTGCTGAATACCACTTTTATCATCATTATTGCGGCCACCTTTGTGACGAATATTTACGAGAACTTTTTTTTAATTAAAGAACAACTGAATACACTTTCAAGGGTTGAACAACTTAGCCTTGCCAAATCACAGGCAGAGTTGCATGCGTTAAAGAACCAGATCGATCCTCATTTTATTTTTAATGCATTAAACACGCTTTCCTATCTTATTGCATCCGATCCAAAGAATGCAAAACTGTATAATGATACCCTTGCAAAAGTATATCACTATATATTAGGCAATAAGCACCGGGATGTTGTGTTATTAAGCGAAGAGCTGGAGTTTATCAGCAATTATTTTTACCTGCTTAAGATACGTTTTTCCCATGCGATTAATATGACGATTGAACTGAATGCACTGGACACTGAAGAAAACCTGATACCACCTATATCTCTGCAAACTTTAATTGAAAATGCGATTAAGCATAATGATTTCAGCGAGGATGAACCGTTGCAGATAAATGTATCTGTAGAACCATCTTATGTGGTGGTAAAAAACCGGATAAGAAGAAAGGCTTATCCAGCGCCTTCTTCAAAAATAGGGTTGGCAAATTTAGACAGCAGGTACAGGCTTATTACAAGACGAAATATTCAAAAAGAGGAGACTAACAGTCATTTTGTTGTTAAGCTTCCCATAATCACCATACGTTAATGAAAGTTTTAATAATTGAAGATGAGAAACCGGCCCTGGAGAATTTTATTGAATGTTTGAAAAATGCTGATGAACAGATAAAGATTATCGGAACATTGAATAGTGTGCAGGCCAGCATCAACTGGTTAAATGAGCATCCCTTACCGGATCTCGTGTTCATGGATATTCAGCTTTCAGATGGTCTTTCTTTTAATATATTCAAGCATACAAATATTACCTGCCCGGTTATTTTTACCACGGCTTTTGATCATTATATTACAAAAGCACTTGATTATAACAGCATCGATTACCTGTTAAAACCTATTGACTGTAACAGGCTGAACCATACCATTAAAAAGTATAAAAATCTGCAAAGTCATTTTGTAAATAACTATACTTCACTGGTGGATTATTTTAACCATCAGCAAAAGAAAAGATCAAGAGTGGTTGTAAAGAAAGGCCTGGAATTTCAAACCATACGATTGGAAGACATTGCTTATTTCTTTACAGAGCATAAAGTGGTTTTTGTGGTAGATAAGGACGCTAAAAAATTCCTGGCCGAAATAGATACCCTGGCCGAACTTGAAGAAGAGCTTGATGAAAATCTTTTCTTCAGGGTGAACAGGAAATACATTGTCAACGCTAATTATATCAACCGTTATAAACCCGTTGACAAGAGTAAGATAAGTGTTGAACTAAGCGTTCCGGTAAACGAAGAGATCATCATCAGCCAGGAAAATGCTTCTACTTTTAAAAAGTGGATTAGTGAACTATAAATCGTGATGGTTAAAAGAACTTTTGTGTGCTCACCACTTTACGCTGGATGATCAATTTGCGTATGGCCGCCTGTACTTCCTGATTAATAGAAAGCAAAACAGCAAGCCTGTTCAGCAGCAGGTCTTCTTCGGTATCCAGCAACTCGTCGCTTAGCATTAATTCCATGCAATAAGAAAAAAGTGCAGCTTCATTGGTGGGATTAATCGCGTTGATGAGCGAAGTAAGATAGGCATCTTCATCTGTAATCAACTGCCTGTCTTGCCTGAATGCGATCATCTCATCTTTAAAATTGAGCTCCTGTTGCATATTCAGTGAGGCAAATTTTCCCGCCAGGTTATCCAGTTCCTGTTCTTTTACTTCGCCATCCTTAAAACAACAGTAAAGAAAAAGGTGACATACGGCTGCATCCGGTGTTTTTATCGCTGTGCTCATGATTCGGTTTTTACTTGATAAGACAACTTTAATGCCAGTGCCGTATTACAGCTTAGTGTATATTTTTTAAACGTTCTACTGCCTTCCCCAGTGTTTCTTCTTTCTTGGCAAAACAAAACCGTACTACTTTGTTATCGGTAGCCTCTTTGTAGAACGCAGATACCGGAATTGATGCAACCTTATATTCTTTGGTAATGCGAATGGCAAAATCGCGGTCAGGTTCGTTACTCATATCCGCATAGCTGTAGCATTGAAAATAACTTCCAAAAGATGGCAACGGTTTAAATGGTGTGGCTGCCATCAGTTGCTGGAAATAATCCCGTTTTTGTTGCAGAAATTTCCCGAGTTGCAAATAATCTTCTTTATGAGAAAGATATTCAGCAAGGGCAACCTGCTTTGGGCTATCGCAGGAAAAGCAATTAAACTGGTGCACCTTTCTAAACTCTTTCATTAATGCAGGAGAGGAAATACAATAACCAATTTTCCAACCGGTGCAATGATAGGTTTTACCAAAAGAAGAACAAACAAAACTTCTTTCCAGCAGGTCAGGATAACGAAGCAGGCTTTCGTGGGGCTTTTCATCAAAGATCAGGTGTTCATAAACTTCATCACTGATAATCATGATGCCGGTACCTTCTGTAACAGCCCGTAACTGTTGTATATCTTCATTGCTGATTATACTTCCCGTAGGATTATGCGGAGAATTAATGATGAGTGCTTTGGTACGTGCAGATATTTTTTCTTTTACCAGATGCCAGGGTATTCCATAACCTGGATAAGATAACGGAACACGCACCGCCACTGCACCATTAACTTCTATATTGGGGATGTAACTGTCATAGGCAGGTTCAAATACAATCACTTCATCGCCCGGCTGCAGAATGGTGGTAAGCGCGGTATATATGGCATAGGTTCCGCCCGGTGTTACGGTAATCTGTGCATCTGTATTTACCGTGGTATTGTATAGAAAAGATACCTTTTCGGCAATGGCCGCTCGTAATGCGGGCCACCCATTCATATGTACATATTGATTATAGCCATCTTTCATGGCTTTGTTCACCAGTTCAACCAATGTTTCACTCATTGGAAAGTCAGGAAAGCCCTGTCCCAGGTTGATGGCATTGCATTCCACTGCCAACTGGCTCATAACAGTAAAAATGGTGGTGCCTACGTCGGGTAGTTTGGAATGCAGGTTCATTGATGAATTATTTTATAGATCAATAGCAACATTTTCTTTGTCATTTGGTAAGTGCCATAATATCCGTGTCATCCGCTAAATTATTCATCTGGCGGATGATCCATTGCTGTTTCCAACGCACGAACTTACTTAATGGCTTCACCGTATATTTTTTAGGATTGGGTAAACAGGCAATAATCATTGCTGCTTCTGCCTTTGAAAGATCCTTTGCCGGTTTTTGAAAGTAGGCCTGCGCTGCTGCTTCGGCACCGAAAATGCCCGACCCCATTTCAATGGTATTCAGGTAAACTTCCAGTATGCGCTGCTTTCCCCAGATCCACTCAATCATTTTGGTATAATAGAATTCCGGCAATTTTCTTACATATTTTAAAACGCCATTGCCTTGCCATAAGAAAACGTTTTTTGCAGTTTGCTGGCTAATGGTACTGGCGCCTGTACCCTTTATTTTATTTTTCTTTTTGGGGTTGGCAGAGAGGCTTTTTTCCAGCGCCTTCCAGTCAAAACCATCATGGTCCGGGAAAAGCTGGTCTTCGCTTGCCATGGCTGCAAGCTTCAGGTTGGGTGATATTTCTTGCCATCCAACATAATCACGCTTTAAGCCATAACCAAAAAAATTAAAGAACTGGGTGGTGGTAATAGGAGGCATGATCCATTTGCAGGCAATCAAATAAATATTTGAAAGAACAAAAAGAATAATAAAAATGCGTAAACACTTTCGCAGGATGCGCCTGAACAATGATCTGGGTGGTTGCTTTGCCATCGGGCGGCAAGATAAAAAAAAGTAGCAAAGTCAATGAGGTACATCATTGCGCATACTAAAAAGAAATACCCGCATCAATCCATCTTTATATATTCAAGACGATATTTTTTCCCGATTGCCCATTCAGATTCCCTGGTGGCATGTAATAGAGTGCCTACTCCAAATACACCGGCTGCAATACCAAGATTGGTAAGGTTGCTTCCGGTAAATACTTCTTCCTTGTTAGAAAGTCCGTTAATAATATTAAGCAGCATATAAGCGCCGCTTCCCATTTGCAATAGCACGCCATTGGTGAAAATATCTGCCGATTTACCTTGTTTGGGAAAAGCCGTAATATTTTTTATAGCAACGGGATAGGTGGCGTACCAGCTTGTATCCAGCATATAGGAACCCCAGATAGTACCGGCCTGTTTAACTTCAATGGGAGTAATAAATACAGAATCGTTCCTGATCGTTTTTATATAGCCGTTAATCCATTGATCATTATCAAGCCTGCATTCAATGTAAGAGCCGGTCATATAGTTTTTCACCGTGCGGTTACGTTTCTTTAATACCATAAAATCATGCTGGGCACTAACAGAGGTAACGGCAAGACCTGAAAGAAAAAGCAATAGGATTGGTAGACGCATAACACTAAATTGCTTTAAAGCTAAGCCCGTGAGTTTTAAGACTAAGTTAAAGATGTGATATCCTTTCTTATTCGCACTATTTCATTATCAATAGGATGAATGAAGAGCCCGCATTATTTGTGCTTAACATAAAAGATAATGCCCCAGGCAAGCGCAATGCCAAAGCCCATAAAGATGAGTCCTGAAATACGGTTGATGATATGGATGTTGTGGTTGGTAAGTTTGGGTCTAATGGTGTTTGCAAGTAATACTTTGGCAATATCGGCACCCAGGTTAAACAGGAGACAGGTTGCAAATACCGTTACCCGGTACCTGATGGGATGCACTTCTGTTTGTGCATCTGCCATAATGGTAGCAGAGGCTGCAAACCAGAATAAGAATGCCCCGGGATTAAGTGCATTCATAAAAAAACCGGAAGCAAAAATGCCTGCCATCTCCCGCTTTCGAAAAGTTTTTACAGCCGTTTTGCCTTCAACCTCCAGTTGCACCTTTTTAAAAAAGAAATAATAAACGCCAAGTATAATTAAGAAGGCACTACCCGTAATGCCAATGATCTTTTCATGGCTCATGATAGACTGGAACAAGGTGGTAAACAGGTTGGCGATTAATACCATTGCCACATCACTTGCCGCAACACCGCTAATAAACAGGTAGCCGCCCTTGTGCCCATGATTTACGCTCTGCTTAATGATTGAAAAAATAACCGGTCCAACCGATATGCCCAGCAGTACGCCTAATGTAAGTCCTTTTAATAATGCAGCAACCATCAGCGATGAGTGTTTTTTCAATTCTGGTTTGCAAGATAAATGAAAATAGTTTGTTACACAGTAATCAACAAATGTAAAACCTTGTTGCCGGCGTAACAGGTATTCAATAATATACACACAGGCAATGTCAATGCCAATCTGTTTTGCTGATCTGTAATTTTCAAGAAAGAGAAGCATAAAAATTTCTTCCTGCGTTAAAGAATTTTTCGCTTAACCTTGCAATACATACCAAACACAAATGCATCATAGTTTTTCTTACAACAAAAAACAAGTGATACAGGGTTTGCGCTATCATTTTATAACGCGGCCCGAAATACGTTTACTCGTTATTATGGTAAACGTATTTGCAATAATCGCTGCCATTCTTTACGGCCTGAAAAAAATACGGCCTGAACCCTTCCTGCTCGGCTCCTGCCTGTGGCTGCTTATTATGGCCGCGTTCTGGTATTTTCTTCCCAATATTGTTTACAAAAGGGCGCTCACCTTCAAAGGAACTTTTACAATTCATTTTAATGAATATGATGTAAGGCTGGAAAACGGCCAGGGACATGTTGACTGGAACTGGAAACAATTCTCCAGTTTTTTTGAAAGCCCGAATTTTTTTCATCTTTATTTCTCTGCAAAATCTTTCTTTCTTGTGCCCAAAGAAAATATGACGCAGGATTATCGTCACGAGCTAAGAGGTTTATTAAACGATAAAATAAAACGTTAGCATTTATCTTTCATCATTTCCGGGTCGTTCGGATATATGGTTTACAAAATGCAGGCTGATGATGGAATACTTTCCTATCTGCATAGCTTCCTTTAACTTGCGATATGAATCCTTCAGTTAAACCTTGTTTATGTTGCAGAATTCCATACATGTTACTTCAGAAATCGGTACGCTTGAACGTCTTATTATCCATAGTCCTGATGGTGGAATAGGAAAAGTAGTACCCAGTAAATTCCAGGAGTGGCTGTATGATGATACCGTGTTCCTGAGCAATATGCGCAGGGAGTACAACGAGTATATCAAGGTACTGTTGTACTTTCTTGATTCTGAAAAAATTGAATATATCAGGTCTTTTGAACAATCTCACAGCGGCCCAAAGCAATTGGATTGTTTTATACCCGGAAGCCCCAATTATTTTAACAGTGATAAAGTTTTAGATACCCAGTACCTGCTTGCCAAGGTATTGGAGCAGGATGCCATACGTGCAAAAATTATCTCAGCCGTATGTGCATGGGAAGGTTGCAGTTTTAAAACAGAGCGATTGCTTGATGCGGTACAAAATACACACGAGCTTGCCAAAGTACTTATTAGTGGGGTGTTATATAACCAGGAAAAAAAACAGAACCAGTTCGTATTTCAGCCATTGCCCAATTTTATTTTTACCCGCGATATTGGTATTACCCTGCACGATCACCTGTTGTTAAGTAATGCGGCTACACCGGCAAGGGAGCGTGAATCTATGCTCATGAAATACATTTCATTTTATCACCTGTTTAAGGGTAATGAAAATAGTATTATAGAAATATCTGAGTCAAGCCAGTTCTTTCTTTTGAATGAAGAAGAGCAACGCAACTTCAAAACATCTGTAGAAGGTGGCGATGTAATGATGATCTCCAAAGGTCACCTGCTGATTGGTATTAGTGAAAGAACCACAGCCAGTGCAGTGAACGAAATCATTCATGCCATTTTTCGCAATAGTTCAGTTGGTATTGAAAAAATTACGGTGATCAAAATTCCGCGTCATCGTGCGCAGATGCATATTGATACCGTGTTTACGCAAGTGAGCAAAAGTACCTGGGTATTGTTTGGTAAGTTTTCAGAATTATTAAACCAGTCAAAAAACCGCAAGCGCTATTCCTATCATTATGATTTTGATGACAGTGACAGCAAGCAAACTTTTGAACTGGTGGAAGTATTGCGTTACCAGAAATCAGCAAATGAACTTTATGATGCAGGTCGTAACTATGAGGTGGATATATCAGGCAAGGTGATAGGGCTTGAGTCACTGTTGAGAAATATCAGTATAGAAGATTACGGTGTGCATGCTTCAGATGTGAACATTATTTATAGCGGTAACAATGTGTTTCCCTATGATGAACGCGAACAATGGACAGACTCCTGCAATCTGCTTGCTTTGAAGGATGGTGTTGTGGTTGGGTATGATCGTAACGAAGAAACGGTGAAGGGTTTTAAAGAACATGGGTATGAAGTAATCAGGTCTGCAGAACTCTTTGATTTGTTTGATAAGAAAGCCTTAACAACAGCGGATATAAAAGATACACTAATATTGCTTCCTTCAGGTGAGTTGTCAAGAGCAAGAGGTGGTGCACATTGCATGAGCATGCCTTTATTAAGAAAAGATTTTTAAAACATTACCTATGGCTAATATCGCGTCGCATATATTAATGGTAAGGCCTGCAAGTTTTGGCTTCAATGCAGAAACTGCGGCCAATAATGTCTTTCAGTCTGTATTAAAACATATGCCTTCCACAGAGATACAAAAAAAGGCTGTAGAGGAGTTTGATGGTTTTATTAAAACACTTCGCAAACACAAGATAGATGTAACGGTTATACAGGATACACCAATTCCCGTAAAACCGGATGCAGTATTTCCCAACAATTGGTTTAGCACCATGCCGGGCGGTAAGTTGATTGTTTACCCGATGTATGCAGTAAACCGCCGTGTTGAAAAACGTGACGATCTATTACAGCAACTACATAATGATTTTGAGGTAACTGATTTTCAGGACTGGAGTGAATTTGAAGCAGAAGGTTTTTTCCTGGAGGGAACCGGCAGCATGATCATAGACCATGATAATAAAAGGATCTATGCCTGCTTGTCAGACCGTACCCATAAATCCCTGCTGGATAAATTTGCACATGCGCACGGTTATAAGGCTATTACTTTTCATGCAACAGATGAGAAAGGTATTCCTGTATACCATACCAATGTGATCATGCATTTGGGTGAGGGTTATTGTATTCTTTGTGCCGAGAGTATAAAAGATGAGGCTGAGCGTATAGCAGTACAGCAGCAACTGATCGGCAGCGGTCATGAAATTATACCGGTAAGTTTTAAACAGGTAAGGGCTTATGCCGGCAATATGTTGCAGGTAAAAAATACGGAAGGGGAAAAATTTACGATTCTCAGCAAGAGCGCCTTTAAAAGTCTTAATAAAGAACAAAAACAGATATTGGGTATTCACACCCATCTTCTGCCGGTAGATATTACCACCATTGAAACTGTTGGAGGCGGCAGCGTAAGATGTATGATGGCGGAGCTTTTCCTGGAGCGGAAAAATTAGGTAAGCGATTACACAACAAAATGCGTCCCGCCGTGGCTGCAATGGCAACATATCGTTTCTATAAATCAGGTTAATCCCGGGCAACCAACAAACAGTGTCTTAATGCCAATGATAAAATCAGCGGAAACTGCGCTCCGCTGATTTTATTTTTCCAGACAGGCGCATCCACTATTTTTGCGCAAAATCATTCACTATGAAGTCTACTCCTTTCACAGCAAAACATATTGCGCTTGGTGCGAAAATGGCGGAATTTGCAGGTTATAACATGCCCATCAGCTATAGCGGTATTAATGATGAGCATGCCGCGGTTCGCAATAATGCCGGTGTTTTTGATGTGAGCCATATGGGAGAGTTTATGCTGAAGGGAGAAAATGCGCTGGAGCTGATACAACGTGTTACCAGTAATGATGCATCCAAATTAACCAATGGTAAAGCCCAGTATAGTACATTACCCAATGATGATGGTGGTATTGTGGATGATTTGATTGTGTACTGTATTGAAGAAAACAAAGTATATATGCTGGTGGTGAATGCATCCAATATTGATAAGGACTGGAACTGGATCTCCAGCCGTAATATCAATAATGTGGAGATGCATAATATCAGCGACAAAACCTGTTTGTTGGCTATCCAGGGGCCAAACGCCTGTAAAATTTTGCAGCCACTTACAGAAGTGGATATTCTCAATTTAAAATATTACACGTTTGCCAAAGGAAAATTTGCTGGCGTTGAGAATGTATTGATCAGCGCTACCGGCTACACCGGTTCAGGCGGGATAGAAATTTATTTTGAAGATAAAGAGGATCATGCAGAAAAAGTATGGAATGCTATTTTTGAAGCAGGACTTCCTTACGGTATAAAACCCATAGGTTTGGGTGCGAGAGATACCCTGCGTCTGGAGATGGGTTACTGCTTATACGGCAATGATATTGATGATACTACTTCACCGCTTGAAGCCGGTCTTGGATGGGTAACCAAATTGAATAAAACAACTCCGTTTACCTCACAGGCAATTTTTACGCAGCAAAAAGCGGATGGCATTAAAAGAAAACTGGTAGGCTTTGAAATGATTGACCGTGGTATTCCCAGGCATCATTACCAGGTTAAAGATGCTGCCGGTAATGTAGTTGGTTATGTTACCAGCGGTACACAGGCGCCTTCTCTTAGTAAAGCCATTGGGTTAGGCTACGTAACGGTTGAAAATGCTGCTATTGACAGCGAAATATTTATTGACATCCGCAATAACCCGGTAAAGGCAAAAGTGGTAAAATTTCCTTTTGCGTAGCGGGTTGCCAGATATTAGCCAATGCCCCTCATCAGTCTTTTTACATCTATTAATGCTCCTGTAGAACGGGTGTTTGATCTTAGCCGTAACCTGAGCCTTCATGCGGTAAGCATGCAGCATACCAGTGAAAAAGCGATTGCCGGTAAAACAACCGGTTTAATACAAAAGGGTGAAACGGTTACCTGGCAGGCAACACATTTATTCAAAAGCCGCACACTTACCGTCAGCATCACACAGATGGAACCGTATACATTCTTCAGAGATGAAATGCTGCAGGGTGACTTTAAAGTTATGAAGCACGAACATCGCTTTGAAAAAAGAGGAGATGCAACGCTGATGACAGACCTTTTTTACTTTGAATCTCCTTACGGATGGCTGGGCAAAATGGCAGATGTTTTATTTCTCCGGTATTATATGAAACGGTTGCTCTTACAAAGAAACAGGATGATTAAAATGTATGCCGAAACGGATCTATGGCAATCGCTGTAGGTATAGCTGAATGCCTTCTGTACAATTATTAGTTAATCCTGCCTTCCTTTCTTTAATTTTCCGGCTTTAATTACAGCGCATGAAAAAAATCATTTTCATATTATCTGCAATTGTATTAGTGTCCTGCAAACTGAGCAGCGATAACCAGCAAGGGGAATCTAACAAAGAGCTGGCAGCGCTCCTGGATAAATATTATGAGGAAAGCCTTCAGTTATTTCCACTGAATGCCACTTTCCAGGGAGATGCCCGTTACAATGATTTGCTGCCCGTTGATTTTACTGATGCATATCGTGATAAGCAAAAAGAATTCTACACACGTTATCTAACGTTGCTTTCCAAGTTTGAAAGAGATAAGCTGAACGAAGAAGACAAAATCAGCTATGACATCTTTAAACACGACAATGAACTCGCAGTGGAAGGCCTGGGTTTTCATGATAACTATATCCCCTTTCAACAGTTTTATGCATTGCCATTAACGATGGGCCAATTAGGTAGCGGAGATGGTGCGCAGCCTTTTAAAACCGTTAAGGATTATGATGATTGGGTAAAACGTGCAACCGGCTTTACCGCCTGGGCAGATAGTGCCATTGTATATTTTAAAAAAGGGATGGCTACTGGTTTTATATTGCCAAAATCGCTGGTGATAAAAATGATTCCGCAAATGCAGGCGATGGTGGTAGACAGCGCTTCCAAAAGCTTATTTTACGGGCCGGTTGTAAAAATACCCGCATCTTTCAGTGATGCAGATAAGAAACGCTTAACCGAAGCATATGTAAAGCTTATTACGGAGCAACTGATGCCTTCCTATAAAAAGCTGGGTGATTTTCTGCAAAACGAATACTTGTCAAAAGCAAGGGCCAGCTCCGGAATCAGTGATGTGCCCGATGGAAAGAAATATTATGAATACCTCGTGCGCCAGCAAACTACAACTACCAAATCGCCGGATGAAATTCACGCCACAGGTTTAAGCGAAGTAAAACGCATCTCAGGTTTGATGGATAGTGTAAAAAATGCTGTTGGTTTCAAAGGCGATTTGAAAGCTTTCTTTGAATATATGCGCACCGATCAAAAGTTTACACCATACAAAACACCGGAAGAAGTATTGAATGCTTTTCGATCGATACAGGCAAAAATCGAACCTCATCTAAAAGAAATGTTTGGCCACGTGCCCAAAACAAAATTTGAAATAAGACAAACCGAGGCATTCCGCGCAGCAAGCGCAAGTGCCGAATATAACCAGGGAACAGCCGATGGAAGCCGCCCCGGTATCTTCTATATTCCCATTTTGGATGCAACTAAATTTAATACCACAAGTGGTATGGAAAGCCTGTTTTTACATGAGGCCATTCCCGGTCATCATTACCAGATTTCCTTACAGCAGGAAGACACTTTATTGCCAAAGTTTCGCAGGTTTGGCGGTCACAATGCTTATGTGGAAGGTTGGGCTTTGTATTGTGAAAGCCTGGGCAAAGAGTTGGGTTTATATACTGATCCCTACCAGTATATGGGTGCGTTGGGTGATGAGATGCATCGTGCCGTACGATTGGTGGTAGATGTGGCTATACATACCAAAGGAATGACCAGGGAAGAAGCCATTAAATATATGATGGATAATGAAGCCATCAGTGAACAGGGTGCTACTGCTGAAATTGAGCGCTATATGGCTATTCCCGGCCAGGCGCTTGGTTATAAGATCGGTGCATTAAAGATTCGCGAACTGAGAAAGAAGTATCAGCAGGAGTTGGGAGATAAATTCAGGCTTTCAGACTTTCATGATGAATTCCTGAAAGATGGCAGCATGCCGCTTGATCTTGTAGAACAAAAGATGGACGAATGGGCAAGAAAAATAAAAGGATAGCTTTGCCGGTTATATAGCAAGACAAGTGTTTATTAAAAGTGTTGGCTCATGCGTATCGCCATTGTTAAGCAGAAAATAACTACCGTACCACAGGATAGCTTTGCCGGTTATATTGAAACCATGCTGGAGGAGGTGGCCATCAGCATGAAATATGAAGTACTGTTTTGGGTAAAAGGCATGAAGGCAGACGCAATTCCTGCTAACGCCGTCATCATTATCGAGACAGATGCATCTTCCCGGTTTGGGTTAAAATGGTTTTATGAGGTTCACCTGCCATCCATCATCAAAAAAACAGGAACGGAATTGCTGGTGCACCTGGACGGTTGCTTAAGCCTGGCCATCAAACAACCGCAATGGCTGCTGGCTTCCGGGGCATCTTCACAAGCTGCTACCACTGCAAGACAAACCTATATAGAAAAGAAAGCTGCTGCATTTTTTTCCAAAGCGGCGGGAATTATTTCTCCGGCGGAAAGTATTAAAACAGCGCTGGCTGCTACCGTAACAGACCATAGTAAAGTAATTGTAATTCCACCCGCTGCAAAAGAGTTTTATAAAATGGTGGAATGGGAACAGAAAGAATTACTTAAAGCCGAATACAGTGCCGGCAATGAATATTTCCTGGTACATCATGAGTTTACATCACAGGAAGAATTATTGCAGTTATTAAAGGCATTTTCGGTCTTTAAAAAATGGCAGCAAAGCGGGATGAAACTGTTGATTGTGGGCGGGCCGCTTTTTGAAGAATCCTCTAAATCCAAAGAAAAATTCACTTCCTATAAATACCGGGATGATGTTAAATGGATAGACCATTTACCCGAGGAAAGGTATGCCCAAATGCTTGCCTGCTCCTACACGTTTATACATATTGATCCTTTTGGAAACGATTTGATATCACTTGCCCAGGCTGCTGCTTCCGGCGCTGCCGTTATTGCCAATGCAACGCCTTTATACAAAGAAATATACGGAGAAGCATTGATTTATAATGAAGATAATGATCCGCAAACCCTGGGTAATAATATGGTACGGGTATACAAAAATGAACAGCTTCGTAATCTCAATATTCGTTCTGCCATGGAAACTGCACGCAGTTTTGTTTACGATGAGCAACTAAAAAAACTTCAGCAGTTGTTTTTTGCCGGTAAGTAAGCCGAAACTCTTCCTTTTTTCCAAAAAAGAAACTGCGTTTTTCCAATTTTTGGAAACTCTTTCAGGTATGATTTATCTAAGGTGTTGATTTTCATAGTGTTGAAATTTTAATGTCGATTGGCACAGAATTCGGATTCTATTATACAGTTTCAACCTAAGCTCTTATAAACAAAAGGCCACAACCCTGAACATATTGCAACAAAAAGCTCAACCCTAAACACGGCCTTTGAATGATTTAAATAAACAATAAAACAAGTTGCAGCCCTAAACACCTAACCTTATAGTCCCGCTTAAATGGCGGGACTTTTTTTGTGTATTGGTTCATCAGTAAGATTCAAATTTTCCAGCCTACATTTGCAGCCTTAAATAATTGATCAAATAAATATGGCTGTATCAACAATTACCATAAATGTTCATTTGGGGAAAGATAAAGTTCCGGAACAGATTACCTGGAAGGCTACAGATAGCACCGCAGACAATGTACAAAAAGCCAAAGCGATGATGATGGCTTTCTGGGATGGCGCTGACAAAAGTGCGTTGCGCATTGATTTATGGACAAAAGAAATGATGGTGGATGAGATGGCCGACTTCTTTTATCAAACCTTTATGACCATGGCCGACACTTACAACCGCGCCACTCAGCAACAGGAACTGGTAGATGATATGAAGAAATTTGCCAAAGACTTTATCGGGAAATTCAGGGAATTGCAGGAAAAACAGGATAAGGCAAACCTGTAACAGAAAAATGTTAAAGGGCAAAGGTGAGTGCTGAAAGGCTAAGCGGCAAGCTGGTTTTACTTTTCATATCTCACCGCTCACATTTCACTTTTCATAACAAACATAAACTTTACCAATATGAGTTTAGAACAAAATATCATGGCAGAATTAAAAGATGCCATGAAAGCAAAAGATGAAGCCGGCTTGCGTGGCTTGCGTGCCATTAAAGCAGAGATCATTAAGGCAAAAACTGAACCTGGTGCCAATGGCCAGATCAGTGAAGATGGCGAATTGAAATTATTACAGCGCCTGGTAAAACAGCGTAAAGATTCGCTGGAGATTTTCCAGCAGCAAAATCGTGCTGATCTTGCGCAAAAAGAACAGGAAGAGATCACCATCATTGAAAAATTCCTTCCCAAACAAATGAGTGAAGCAGAACTGAAGGAAGCGCTTGCAACCATCATTACTGAAGTCGGCGCCTCTTCACCGGCTGACATGGGTAAAGTAATGGGTGCAGCTACCAAACAACTTGCCGGCAAAGCAGATGGGAAAGCCATCTCGGCAGCAGTGAAAGAATTATTGAATAAATAATATCGCTTTAAACGGGCCCTGCAGGCATCTTTTAATTAAGGTTCCGGCGGGGCCTTGTTATTTCCGTGTAATTACCGTTTTCGCTTCATGCAATCCGCTTATATTTGCAACCCTTGAAATGGCTTCTCGGCCGGGTATCCCGCCCAAATCCGGTGTCTGTCTCGCTTTTCAGGTCTTCATTGCGGGAATAAATTCTAAGATTATGTATCGTTCGCACACTTGCGGTGAGTTACGCATCACCGATGTAAACAAGGAAATTACCCTGGCCGGATGGGTGCAGACAGTTCGCAAATTTGGCGCTATTACTTTCGTGGATCTCCGTGATCGCTATGGTATAACGCAACTATTGTTCGGGGAAGAATTGAATGCCCAACTGGATACCAATCCCCTGGGTCGTGAATTTGTTCTGCAGGCCAAAGGCAAGGTGAACGAACGCACCAATAAAAACAAGAACATACCAACGGGGGAAATTGAAATCATTATTACTTCTTTTAGTATTCTTAATAAATCGGCGGTACCGCCTTTTACCATTACAGATGAAACCGATGGTGGCGATGACCTGCGCATGAAGTATCGTTACCTAGATCTTCGCCGTAATGCAGTGAAGAAAAATCTTGAATTGCGTTATGCTGTGGGGCGTTCTACCAGGAATTACCTGCATGAGAATAGCTTCATGGATATTGAAACGCCTTTCCTGATCAAGTCAACACCGGAAGGCGCGAGGGATTTCGTGGTTCCCAGCCGTATGAACCCCGGCCAGTTTTATGCATTGCCGCAAAGCCCGCAAACGTTCAAACAGTTGCTTATGGTAAGTGGCTACGACCGCTACTACCAGATTGTAAAATGTTTTCGTGATGAGGATTTACGTGCCGACCGTCAGCCGGAGTTTACCCAGATTGACTGTGAAATGAGCTTTGTGGAACAGGAAGATATCCTGAATATGTTTGAAGGTTTGGTGAAACGCATCTTTAAAGACGTAAAAAATATTGATTATACTGACGTGGTAGAGCGTATGACCTGGGAAGATGCCATGTGGAATTATGGCAATGATAAACCGGATATCCGCTTTGGGATGAAGATCGCTAACCTGAAGAAACCTGCTTCTGTATATGTAAACAAACAAGACAATGCAGCGCTGGTAAATGATGCGAATTTTGTAGTGTTTGACGGCGTGGAAACCGTACTTGCCATTGCAGCACCGGGTTGTGCCGAATATACGCGTAAACAAACGGATGAGCTTACCGAATGGGTGAAACGTCCGCAGATTGGTATGAAAGGATTGGCATTTATCAAGTGTAATGCAGATGGTACCTATAAAAGTAGTATTGATAAATTTTATAACGAGGAGAGGTTAAAAGCCATTGCAGATGCAGCAGGTGCAAAAGCCGGTGACCTTGTATTGATTCTTGCCGGTGCAGAAGAACGTACCCGCAAAGCCACCAGTGAGTTGCGTCTTGAAATGGGTAAACGTCTTGGTTTTAGAAAAGATGATGAATTCAGGTTATTATGGGTGCTTGACTTCCCGTTATTTGAATATGCGGAAGATGACAACCGTTGGGTGGCGCGTCATCATCCGTTTACATCACCCAAGCCATCGGATATTGAAATAATGATCAATAATAACCCGGTGATTGAAAATGCCGAAAAATACCTGGAGCATCCTTATGCAGGTATAAAAGCCAATGCTTATGATATGGTACTGAACGGCAATGAAATTGGTGGTGGTTCTATCCGTATTTATCAGAGAGAATTACAGGAAAAAATGTTTGCAGCGTTGGGTATGAGTGAAGAAGAATCATTACACAAATTTGGGTTCCTGTTGGGTGCCTTTGAGTATGGTGCACCACCGCATGGAGGCCTGGCTTTTGGTTTTGACAGGTTATGCGCCATCCTTGGTGGCAGTGAAAGCATTCGTGATTTCATCGCCTTCCCTAAAAACAATAGTGGCCGCGATGTAATGCTGGATGCGCCATCTGCTATTGATGATAAACAGTTTACTGAGCTGCAGATAAAGCTTGACTTAAAAGGATAGAAATTTTTTGGCTACGGAGTTCCGAAGGGCCTTTGTGGCGATAATACATGCAGGATAATGTTATGCGGGGCGTCTTCGCCCCGCATAGTTATTTTATCGCCTCCGGCGATTTAAATTTAGTAAAAGGTTGCTCTTTCATCGGGCGACTCAAAGTCGCCTGATGATTTTAAAAAGCATGTTTATAAATAGCGTGCGATCCTAACGGAATGTTGCGCCAATCCAACTTATCTTCTAATAATCCCCCACCTGTTTTAAGTGATGTTCCATATGTACCAGGTAGTCCTCAACAAGGTACTTTAGTGTATATAATTTACCATCTTTTCCGCGGCATTGGCGGTTAAGATTTTCTTCAGGTATCGTACTGATCACATAAGCAAGATGGCGGTTGTATGCCTGCCATAACCCTAGTATCTGTTGTATAGGCGCTTCATTATAATGTTGAAGGTTCACCCAATTATTCTGATCATAAAAGATAACCGGTTCATGTTCAAATTGTCCTCTTATAAATCGTTGATGGTTATTGGCGGCCGAATCAACCAGGTGTCCCATAATTTCTTTTTTACTCCATTTATCCGGTGCCGGTTTTACAGCCATCGTTTCTTCAGGTATTTTGCTGATGATACCTGGCATTGCATCGCACAGGAAAATAACTCTTGCAGTTAATTCAGTAAACATGATGCTTGTTTTATAACATCCAAAGTAAAACATTCTGCAGTATTCTATAAAAAGAGGAAGCATCGTGAAAGAACGCAGACTGCGCTGATTTGCAGGATAATGAGTAACAAAATATCTCGCCGGTGATTATCAGATTGAGCAGTCAAAGTAATAGTTAAGGGATGTTACAACGTGAGCCATCTTGCATTTTATATATATTGATGTATACGTATTGTTACTTATTAAGTAATTCCTGAAAGGATTGTTAACAAAGGGTTATCGGCTATGGCTCACCTTATTTTTCCCCATTTTCACCGCCTCCTTTTTTCATAGTGTATAAAGGCAATTAAAACCCATTATCTTTATCGCATCGCATAAAACCTTTATTAATGTTCCATTTATACCGGTACAGCAAATGTGCCAGTTATACATTGCTTATTTTACTCGCAGCATGCGGAAACAAGAAAGACCCTTCGCCAAAATCCGGTGGGGATGCCAGCGCTTCTAAAAGCCAGGCAGCCATTGTAGACGTAATTGTAGCAAAAGCATCTCCCATTGAAAATATTGTGGAAGCAAATGGTACCGTGGTGCCTTTTGAATATGCTGAACTAAGACCGGAGATCAGCGGGAGGATTACCTTTTTAGATGTACCTGAAGGAAAGCTGGTGGAAAAAGGCGCATTGATCGCACGTATTTATGATGCAGATCTTCAGGCCACATTGGGCAAATCAAAAGTGCAGCTTGAACTTGCAGAGACAACAGAACAGAGGTTAAGAAAACTGCTGGACGTAAGTGGTGTTAACCAGGCTGATTATGATGCAGCCCTCAACCAGGTTAACAGTCTTAAAGCAGATATAGAATTCACACAGGCACAAATCGCCAAAACCTTTATCCGCGCTCCTTTTAGCGGAGTAATAGGTCTTAAACAGGTTAGCCCGGGCGCTTATGTAACCAATGCAAACATTATCGCTACTATACAGCAGTTAAACCAGTTAAAGGTTGATTTTACCATACCGGAAGAATATAACAACATTATAAAAAAAGGTGATTATGTAGAGGTGGAAGTGGATGCAACCACCAAAACAAGACGCCGGGCTCAGATTGTGGCAACAGAGCCCCAGGTGAACCTTACCACCCGTAACCTGAAAGTGAGAACTATTATAGACGGCAATACTGTAAGACCCGGGGCCTTTGTAAAAGTACTGGTAAATGCAGGCGCTGATAAGAAAGCAATCTTGGTACCTACTAATTGCATTATACCGGATGATAAAAACAAACAGTTGGTATTGGTAAAGGCTGGTAAAGCATCTTTCTCAACCGTGAAGACCGGTGTTCGCATGGCAGACAATGTGGAAATTATCAGCGGCGTAAAAGAAGGAGATTCTGTTGTGGTAACCGGGGTATTGTTTGCAAGACCAAAGGCAGATGTAAAAGTCAGGGCTGTAAAAACGCTGGAACAACTTGCCCAGTTAGAATAGTAAATCAGTAATACAAATATACAGGAAGCCGCAGGCCCCTTGCCGGCAGCTTTTTACTTACCACCTGCATATTATTTCAAATGAACATTTCTGAACTTTCGCTCAAGCGGCCCGTATTGGCCACGGTTATGAACCTGATGATCATCCTGTTTGGGGTGGTAGGCTTTACGTTCCTGGCCATCAGGGATTATCCCGCAATTGACCCGCCCAACATCAGCGTAAATACTTCTTATGCCGGCGCCAACCCTGATATTATAGAAAGCCAGATTACCGAACCACTGGAAAAACAGATCAACGGTATTCCGGGTATAAGAACCATCACTTCCTCCAGCTCGCTGGGCAGCAGTTCCATCAACGTAGAATTTAATCTTGGTGTAGACCTGGAAGCCGCAGCAAGTGATGTGCGTGATAAGGTAAGCCAGGCTGCGCGTAGCCTTCCCCAGGATATTGATGCGCCGCCGGTGGTGAGCAAGGCTGATGCAAACAGTGATCCTATTTTGATCATCGCCGTTCAAAGCCGCACCAAAGGTTTGATGGAGTTAAGTGACTATGCCGAGAACGTGTTGCAGCAACAGTTACAAACCATCAATGAGGTAAGCGCCATTAATATCTTCGGCCAGAAGCGTTATGCAATGCGTATCTGGTTAAATCCTGATAAGATGAGTGCTTACGGCGTTTCTTTTACAGATGTAAGAACTTCTTTAAACAGTGAAAACGTAGAGCTGCCTCCCGGTAAAATCTATGGAGATAACACAGAGCTTACGATTAGGACCATTGGTCGCCTTACCAGCGAGCAGCAGTTTCGTGATCTGCTGATAAGGCAGGATAGCATCGGTATTGTTCGTCTTGGTGATATAGCCAAAGTAGAGCTTGGCCCGGAATCGATGGAACAAAGCTGGAAGTACAATGGCGTGAACGCGGTTGGCCTGGCAATTATTCCGCAACCCGGAGCAAACAATATCAACATCGCAGACGAAGTGTACAAGCGTATTGATGAGATCAAGAAATCAAATAAAGCAGATGTTGAACTGAACATTCTTATTGATAATACCAGGAATATACGCCAGTCATTGTCTGAGGTGGAAGAAACGCTTATGATCTCCTTTGGATTGGTGGTGTTGGTGATCTTCTTTTTCTTTCGTAACTGGCTCATCGCTATCAGGCCGTTGATAGATATCCCTATTTCACTGGTGGCCACGTTCTTCGTTATGTATATCGCCGGCTTCTCCATCAACATCCTTACGCTGCTTGGTATTGTACTGGCAACAGGCCTGGTGGTGGATGATGGCATCGTGGTAACAGAAAATATCTTCCGTAAAATGGAAGAAGGTTTGCCCATACGTAAGGCCGCACTGGACGGTAGTAAAGAAATTTTCTTCGCGGTTATCTCAACCTCCATTACACTCGCGGTAGTGTTTTTACCGGTGATCTTCCTGGAAGGATTTACCGGAAGATTGTTTAGAGAGTTTGGTGTAACGCTGGCTTCCGCGGTATTGATCTCTGCCTTTGTATCGCTAACAATTACGCCGGTACTAAATGTGTATCTCACCAAGAAAGATTCGCAACATGGCTGGTTATATCTCAAGACCGAACCTTTCTTTGAAGGCATGGAAAAAGGTTACCAGCGCATACTGGAACGCTTTATGAAAATTAAGTGGGTGGCCTGGGTAATTGTATTGTTGTGCGGTGCAAGCATTTGGTATGTAAGTGGTCATCTTAAGAGTGAGATTGCGCCGCTGGAAGACAGGAGCAGTGTGCGGTTTACCACAACGGCTGCAGAAGGAACCAGCTTTAATTATATGGCGGCACTTACTGATAGTATATCTAATTATCTGTATGATTCCGTGCCTGAAAGGGACTTTGTTTTTTCAAGGGCTGGCGGTGGCGGCGGCTTTGGTTCATCCAATACCTCGCAACCGAGGATTTCACTGGTTGATCCCAAACTTCGCACACGTACACAAAGTGAAATAGCGAACGATCTTCAACGTAAGGTTGGCCGCTTTAATGATGCCAGGATTTTTGCCGTACAGGAACAAACCATTTCAGTGGGTCTTGGTTCAAGGGCTGGTTTGCCGGTTCAGTTTATTTTGCAAAACCAGGATTTAACCAAGTTGAAAGACATCATTCCCAAGTTCCTGGAAGAAGCCCGCAAAGACAAGGTTTTTGCCAATGTGGATGTGAACCTAAAGTTTAATAAACCTGAACTATTGGTAACGGTAGACAGGATGAAGGTGAAGGATCTCGGGCTTTCCACCTCTGATGTAATTGCCGCTATGCAAAGTGCATTCAGTGGTGGCCGTCTTGCATACTTTATCATGAATGGTTACCAGTACCAGGTAATTGCGCAGGTAGACAGAACCGAGCGTGAAAAACCACTCGACATAGAAAAACTATATGTGCGTAACAGTCGTGGTGAAAGCATTCCGTTGGATGCCGTGGTTCATTTGGAAGAAAGCAGTAGTCCTTCTACCTTGTTCCACTTCAACCGTTATAAAGCAGCAACAATTTCTGCGTCCCTTTCCGAAGGCTATACCATTGGTGATGGCATCAATGCCATGCAGGCCATCAGCAATAAATTAACAGACGATACATTTCAAACGGCGCTTACAGGACCATCAAGAGATTATGCTGAAAGTTCCTCCAACATCATGTTCGCGTTTGTACTTGCATTGATACTTATTTACCTGGTATTATCAGCACAGTTTGAAAGTTTTACCGATCCTTTTGGCATTATGCTTACCGTGCCTTTGGCATTGGCCGGGGCCATGTTAAGCCTGTGGGCATTTGGTCAAACCCTGAATATATTTTCTGAAATCGGTATGATCATGCTGATAGGTCTTGTAACCAAAAATGGAATTCTTATTGTGGAGTTTGCCAACCAGAAACGTGAGTTTGGCTTGCCTAAATTGCAGGCCGTGGTAGAAGCCGCTACACAGCGTTTAAGGCCTATCTTAATGACGAGCCTGGCAACATCGCTTGGTGCTTTGCCTATTGCATTAAGTCTTGGTGCAGCCTCAACCAGTCGTATTCCGCTTGGTATCGTGATCGTGGGCGGCATCCTGTTCTCGCTTATTCTTACCTTGCTCGTTATACCGGCAGTATACATGTTTATTTCCGGCAAACACAAGGGACGTAAAACAGAGATTACCGAATAGACTGGATAGATCGTTTTAATAATTATAATTGAAACATAAACCTTGAACAAGGGTAAACATAGAATGAAATATCTTTTACTGATTATATCCCTTATTACGGTGAGTGCTTCGGCACAACAAAGGCTTTCTTTGGAAGAGGCCATTAATGTGGCGCTTAAAAACAGCCTAGATATACAGTTGGCAAAAAACACTGTTGATCAAAATACTGTGCTGAATAATTATGGCGTTGCGGGTGGCCTTCCTTCTGTAAATGGCAGCCTCACGGATAACGAGCAGGTCTCCAGCATTAACCAGAAATTTAATGTGGGTGACTCTGCTACAAGAACAATCAGTACAACCAATGTTGCAGGAAACAATCTTAATGCAGCAGTTACGGGAAGCATCATTTTATATAACGGTATGCGCATTGTATCCACCAAAAAAAGGTTGGAGCAATTACAGCACCAGAGTGAAGAGTTATTGAATTCACAGGTGCAGAATATTATTGCCGGCGTTATGTCAAAATATTTTGATGTGGTGAGGCAGCAGAGTTATATGAAAACGATAGACCAGTCTATTGAAGCTTCCAAAGAACGTTTGAATATACTGGAAGTACGTAAGAGCGCCGGGCTTGCCAATAACGCAGATATCTTTCAGGCGCAGATTGATCTTAACACGCTTAATCAATCCAAGGAATCACAGTTTCTGGTGATTGACCAGGCAAAGACAGACCTGCTAACCTTACTTACTTTAAAGCCTGATTCAACCTTGCACGTACAAGACTCGATTATTATTGATAGGGATATTATGCTGGATTCTGTAATCACCAATCTTTCAACCAATCCTGATATTATTGCCGCAGACCAGCAGATAAGGATTAATGAACTTATTGTAAAAGAAACAGCCGCCCAGCGTTATCCAACATTGGGCGTTAATGGTGGGTATAGTTACAGCAGGTCACAAAGTGCGGCCGGGCAAACTATTTTAAATACGCGATATGGTCCAACGGTAGGTATTAGTTTAACGGTACCTATTTATAATGGATCAGCGCTAAAGCGACAGCAAAGGGCTGCAGAGATTAATGTAAATAACGCAGAATTGCAGAAGAAAGCATTGATCAGGGATTATGAAGCCAACGCTGTAAAAACCTACCAGGCCTACGCCAATTCGATGAAGCAATATATTACCGAACAGCGGAATTACAAGTTAACACAAGACCTGTTAAACCTGGTGATGGAACGTTTCAGGTTAAAGGTTGCCACCATTATAGAACTTCGTGATGCGCAGCAAAGTTTTGAACAGGCGGGTTATCGCCTGGTGAATCTTGCTTATGTAGCTAAAGCTTCTGAGATAGAGTTGAAGCGGCTGTCAAGGAAATTGGGTAATTAACCCATAAAATAAATAGCTATTCTTCTTAAGCTATAACAGCCTTTATTAATTTTGACGCATGAAAAAAGTGGCACTCATTCCTGCCCGGTATGCGGCAACAAGATTTCCTGCAAAGCTGATGCAGCAGTTAGGTAATAAAACGGTGATACGTCATACCTATGACAATACTGTTGCCACAGGACTTTTTGATGAGGTGATCGTAGCCACAGACAGCGATATCATTTTTAATGAGATCACCAGTCACGGCGGCAAGGCAGTAATGAGTAAGAAGCCCCATGAAAGCGGCAGTGACCGTATTGCTGAAGCGGTGATGGATATGCCCGTAGATATTGTGGTGAATGTACAGGGAGATGAACCCTTTGTGAAAAAGGAGCCTTTAAAAAAGCTGCTGCATGTGTTTGATGGCGAGGAAGGAAAAAAGGTACAGGTAGCCAGCCTGATGCAGGTATTAAAGGATCAGCAGTTTATTGATGATCCCAATTACGTAAAAGTTGCAGTTGATAAAAACTGTAATTCACTTTTCTTCAGCCGGTCAGTCATTCCTTATCCGCGCAATAAAGAAACCGCAATTGTTTACTACGAACATATCGGTGTATATGCTTTTCGCAAACAGGCGCTGGTTAATTTCACCAACTGGCCAGTGACCCCATTGGAGTCAGCCGAGAAAATAGAATGCCTTCGCTACCTGGAGAATGGAGTACCGCTTAAAATGGTCATCGTGGATTATATGGGCGTAGAAATAGATACGCCTGAAGACCTTGAGCGAGCTGCCAGATATTTATAAGAATTACCGCAAAGGCGCAAAAGAATTTTAGCATTGTGCGTTGACCATTTGTTTCTTTGAAGCTATCTTATTTCCCACCAAAGTACATGGCCACTAAGCCTGGCCTGTGCCGTACTCAATTTTTTCGTTCCTTTGTGGCCAATCATCTTTTTCACTCTTCTGCGTCTTAGAGGCCGATAACCTTATCAAACCTATCTTTGCCGCATGCATTACGTTTCAGCAGAAGGATTAACAAAAAGTTTTGGCATTGCAGCCTTATTCAGAAATATTTCATTTCATATAAATGAGGGAGATAAAATTGCATTGATTGCCCGCAACGGCGTGGGTAAAAGTACATTGCTTAAGATACTCGCAGGACGGGAAACACCCGATGAAGGTAAACTCTGGATTCATAAAGATGTAACAGTTGCTTTGTTTGAGCAGGACCCGAAATTTGATGAAAGTAAAACCGTTCTGGAAAACATCTTTTCTTCTTCACACCCGGTAATGGCCGCTATCCGTGTGTATGAATCAGCAGAAGAAAGCGGTGATGGAATTGCGCTGGCAGAAGCCATTACAAGAATGGATGAGGTAGGTGCATGGAATTTTGAGACAAAGGTAAAACAGGTGCTGGGCAAGCTGAATATTCACAACTTGCAAAACAGGGTGGATACCTTAAGTGGTGGTCAGCGTAAAAGGGTTGCACTGGCAAAAACATTGATTGATATCGGCTTTGATCATAAGCATACTTTACTGATGATGGACGAACCTACTAACCATCTTGATGTGGAGATGATCGAGTGGATGGAGCATTATCTTAACCAGGAAAACGTTACGCTTTTACTGGTAACACACGATCGTTATTTCCTGGATGCGGTAAGCGAAGAAATATGGGAGCTGGAACGGGAAAACATGTACGTATACAAGGGCGACTACGAGAATTATATGGAGAAGAAGGCTGCCCGTATTGAAAGCGACATGGCAAGTATTGATAAGGCCAAAAATGAGTACCGTAAAGAACTTGAATGGATGCGCAAGCAACCCAAGGCAAGAACGACAAAAAGTAAATCGCGACAGGATAATTTTTATGATGTAGAAGCCAAGGCAAAACAAAAAATAGAAGATGCACAACTACAGCTGCAGGTGAAGATGAGCCGCCTTGGCGGTAAGATTGTAGAATTGAAAAAAGTATATAAAAGCTATGGTGAAAAGGAAATCTTAAAAGGCTTTGACTATACGTTCAGCAAAGGAGAAAGAGTAGGCATTATAGGAAAGAACGGTGTAGGTAAAAGTACTTTTCTGAATATATTACAGGGGCTTGATACAGCCGACAGCGGTAAAGTGAATGTGGGTGATACAGTTGTGTTTGGTAATTTTTCGCAGCAGGGTTTAGAGATCAAAGACAATATGCGGGTGATTGAATATGTGAAAACATTTGCTGAAAGTTTTCCGCTGGCAAAAGGCGGCAGCTTAAGTGCAGCACAGTTCCTGGAGTTGTTTTTATTTCCGCCGGAGAAACAATATACTTATCTGACATCGCTTAGCGGTGGTGAAAAGAAACGTCTGCAGTTACTTACCATATTGTTTCGTAACCCTAACTTTTTAATACTTGATGAACCTACCAATGATCTTGATCTGCCTACGCTGGCGGTACTGGAAAACTTCTTAAGTGAGTACCAGGGATGTGTATTGATTGTATCGCATGATCGTTATTTTATGGACAGGCTGGTAGATCACCTGTTTGTATTTGAAGGCGATGGTGTTGTAAGGGATTTCCCCGGCAACTATACGCAATACAGGTTGTGGCAAAAGGATGAAGAGAAGAAACAGGAGGTATCTGAATCTGTACAAAAAGCGGTGATAGAAAAAAGCGCAATCCCGGTTGCCGCAGCAGAAAAGAAAAAGCTTTCCTATAAAGAAAAAAGAGAATTTGAACAACTGGAAAAAGAAATACCCGCGTTGGAAGAAGAGCGAAAGCAGATCACTGAAAAGATGAGCGGAAACATAAGCTTTGATGAGATCACGAAGCTTGGCGAACGCATGACTTCGATAGCATCATCCTTGGAAGAAAAAGAGATGCGCTGGCTTGAGTTGAGTGAGATGGTATAAGTGCATTCTTTAACCCGGTTGGCTCCATTAAGATTGACCTCAATTCAATGATAACGATCAGGGCATCTGTTGTAAAAAAAGCTCCATATACTATTACCAATAAAATGTTGATCTATAACGTGGAGAAAGTCGCTATATAATCTGAACGATGAACGAAATGCGACGCAACGATGATGCTATAAAAAGCGGTAGCCGGTATAAAAATAAACCCTCTGAACAAGTCTTCAGAGGGTTTGTAAACAGATAGATTTCCGTTATTTAAAACTCAGTAATTCTACATCAAAAATCAATGTGCTGTTAGGGCCAATTTGAGCACTCACCTGCCTGTCACCATAACCCAGGTTTGCCGGAATAAAGAAACGGAATTTGCTGCCTACGGGCATTAACTGCAAGCCTTCTGTCCAGCCCTTGATCACCATGTTTAAAGGAAAAGATGCCGGCTGGCCTCTCTTTACAGAAGAATCAAACACGGTACCGTCAATCAGCGTGCCATGGTAATGGCAGGTAACGGTATTGGTTGGCAGTGGTTTTTCACCTTCGGCATTGGTAAGTATTTCATATTGCAACCCGCTGGGAAGTTCTGTAACCTCTGCTCTTTCTTTGTTTTTTGCAAGAAACTCATTGCCTGCTTTCAGGTTTGCCGATGATTTGTCGGCCTTTAGTTCTGCAAGTTTATCTGCTATACCCATTGTTTATAATTTTGGCAAAGATAACTCCCTGATCAGGTTTATGCAATAGCGTATTTCTGAGGCCGTTCTGCAGTGTTTGTTTACTATCTTTTTCCAAGATCACTCACATCATCTTTGGTATTGATGACCGTCCATTCAGCAGCAACATTATTCCAGTTTGTGCCTCCTTTTAGAATGTCTTTTTTTCTGCGTAGAGATTTATCAATACAAGCTTTACTATCACCGTTAATGGTCCAGCTTGTGCCCGGGTCTTTGCCTGGTTCACCAAAGACGTCAATAAGTACTGCATCTTTTTCAAGTGTAATAGCATCATCACCATTAAAGGCGCAAATGCCGGTGGCATATGCAGTAATACCGGAAGGCAACGTAAGCTTCGCGGAATTATTCTTCAGCACCAGCAGTGCCCCTGCAGCAAGCATCGCGGATGCACCAAGTGTATTCAATCTTACAGAAGAAGATGCACTTGCAGATCCGTTCTTGTAGAGCTTTAACGTATACTTTGATAAATCCGCCGCCGAGGTACCTGCATTATACAACTCAAGATATTTGTTGGATGCAGAACCTTCCACGTATTCAGAGATCATCAGGTCTGGTTGATTAACATTGGTTGTACCCGTGATGATTTCTTTTGTATTACGAATATTACATTGGCGTTCCGCATTGTTCTGCATCAGTATTCCCGTGAAAGATGATACTGTGCCGGAGGGGTATGAGTTATTGGAAAATGCAGCACCTGCAGTTGTATTACAGGTAATGCTACCGGATGCATCTGTAAGTAAAGTATTGCCAAGCCAGGTACCATTGGTGCCATTGCTGATTTTTACCTCCTGAATGCTTACCAATGTGCTTTCCCACGCTTCAAAATTTGTAAGCAACTGGCTGATGGTTGCAACTCTTGGTGCGATGGTACCACTTCCTGTTTTTATAATGTTTTCAAGAGGCATATTGTCTACCTGGAGATTGCCGTTGTATTCCTGTAATGCGAGACCGGACAAATCTGCTTCTATTTCATCACCGGGTACATACTTGTGCATATCTGTAAACCTGAGCATGATACCAGCCATGTTATTGCCTTGTTGAACAATAAGGTTGCGGCTGCTGATGTTGCCATTATCCTTATCCGAAATTACGATGCCTTTTATCCTGGTTCCATCAGGAATGGCAACAGGCGTTCCTTTATACATGGCCCTTAAATCTGTAATGTTAATGATGGTTCCGGTAGTAGCACCGCATCTTTCTTTATTAAATTGAACATCTGAAGTATCCCTGATATATAATTGTTTGGTATTACCAAATGCAGCGTAAACGGCAACGATAGATCCATTACCATTTGGCACGTTGATGCCCGCAAAATCAGCATAACTGCTTGTTCTTAGCGTAATACTTTTGTTGCTGCAATTCCTGATGGAAAAATTAACTGCCGAGGCAGCCTGTGTTTTATCTGCGTAGGTTTTGGCGGTATCTATTGCTGCAAATTGATAGTCTTCCAGTTTTACCAGCCTGTTTTGATAAAGATCGCCAAGTTCATCGGGTGTAATCACGACAGGAGTGACATTGTTATTTAGACTTGCTTTTATAATATATTGATCAAACAGGTTGGATGCAACAGGCGTAACACTTAAGGATGCAGGGTTGCTGTTATCAATACCGCCGCCCAGTTGTATAGATTTGTTGTAGTCTCCAAGATATAATCCTTTCAGCTTTATATATAGCTTCCGGCCAACCGGAAAATCAGTATAAAGATTAAATCCATCCAGTTTTATTACAATGCCTGCAGTAGAATCCTGTAGTACAAGCTGCTTATAAAAATTGCCCGACTTATCATCTGCTATTACAACAGCTTCAATAATGTCATCGTCTGTGAGTTTATCTATATTGCCAGTGATGTGTTGATTGAGCAGTTCCCGGATAGAAAGTGTAGGAGAAATATCCGGCTCGATTGACGTAGGTGGCTCATCAAATTTTTTATTACATGCAGTAGCAACTACTACAATAAATGTAATATAGAAGACCTTGATAAAGGGTTTATTTTTCATAATAACTGGATTGATTAAAAACGAATAGTGGAACTTAAAAAATAATTCCGGCCAATACCGTATGACCGTTTTGGCGGAAAGCTGTTTACATTTTTGTCTGTATAATTAAACCGTAGTTGCTCATAGCCAAATACGACCATGTCTTTATTGTCAAGGAGGTTGCTGATGCCCGCATTAAAAACTATCACAGTATTTTTTTTGATGCGCAGGCTTTTGGGCAGGCGCCATTGGTAAGTACAGAAAAAATCAACGCTGTATTGGTCCGGTAGTTTTTCCTGGTCAACAATGGAGTGATAAAGGCTGCTTGTTTTATCCAATCCTTCAACAGCTCTTGCTGATCTCCTGACGGGATTAAAATCAAGCCAGCTATTACTAAAATAACTTGCGGTAATGTTCATCAGCAGGCTGTTTTGTAAACGGTACACCCATCCCAATGCATACGCCTGTTGCGGACTGATCGGTAGTCGAAAGTTTTTTGTGTAAAGTGTTGTTTTGTCAAGAAGGGTGACGCTGTTATCAGCAGTAACTGTTGCATTTTGCCGGCTGTTGTAATAGCTTCTGCCCGCAGTTGCAGCTCCGTTAAAGCTTATATTTTTAAAAGGTGAAAATTCAAAACCAAGTTCACCTCCATAGTAAAGTTTATTAATCCCTGATAACGCATAATTAACAAAGCTTCTGAAGTCATCATGATAAAAAGATAACACGTTCATGCCATCATCAATGGTTGTGTAATAGCCACGTAGGCTAAGCTTGTATTTTGGGGCATGCAGCGTATAGCCGGCTTCAATACTTTGAATGGTTTCGCTTTGAATATTGTCCTGCACTATATCCCGGGTGCGTGGGGATATATACACATTGTCAGGATAAGGCGCCTTTGTTTGTTTAACAGCATTTGCAAAGAAATAGTTTCTTCCATTCAGTTTGTATGTAAAGCCTGCCTTTAATCCATAATTGAGAAATTGGTGAAGCGATGATTTGCCAAAAGAATTATCCGGGAAAAGCCCGTTACGCATATGCCCTGTTCTATAAAAACTGGTATAGGAAGCCTCTCCGCCAATAAAAAAATCGAAGTGGTTTAAATGTATCGTTGTCTGCGCCCATTCTGTGGCTTTGGTAATATACAAATGATAGTTGTATCCGAATTTGTCGTTAACGTATACAATGTGATTAGGATTATTTAAATCGTTTTGAATAACATTAACATCACCGGGATCATTGGTTTGCGCAAACTGGTTAATATCTAAGTAGAATTCGCCTCCCAGCAGATCGTTAAGCACTTTATAATAGTGATTGATCTGTTGCTGATAAGAAATACCACCGCTAAGCTGCAGGTGCTCACCAATGTTGGCATTAATGGTTGTGTTAAAATGAATACGTTGAGAAGCTGTAACCCGTTCCTGCAAAACATAACGGGAAAGCTTGCCGCTTACATCATTGCCAGGTATGCCGTTCGCATTACTGATCACTTCAAAGCTGCCACGGTTTACATCGTAAAAGCGTTGCCAGTTGATTTGTCGCCTGCTTTCATCATTTTGCAAAAGTTGTTTTAGTTGCAGGTATTGGGCTGAGTCGTCATTGTAATACGAAGGAAGATAGCGGTAGTAATCAGGCCGCGGATCCGGGGCGTTTAACCAATCAAGGCCGGTGATGCTTCTGGTGCCTGTTGAATAACTAACCGCTGTGGTGAGTAATGTTTTGTTTGTAACCCGGTATTCATGATGTAAGATAAGATAGGGTTGATGACTCCTGCTTACCACCGCGTTTCTCTTCCTGCCTTGCTGGTAACCCCAGTTGGGATTATAATAATGTGTTGCTGCAAGTTCCTGTATTTCTGCTGTAGCTGCAGAAGAACCACCGGATTCAGTTGGGGCGCCAAACGCTACGAGTGATAGGAGATGCTGGCTTCCTATTTTTTTATCGATACCTGCAAAGTAACTCCAGCCATTGTAATAGGTGCCGGGAACATATCCTTCGGATGCATAACGCCGGCTTAACGAAAAGCTCAATGCCCAGCCATGTTTTATGAAACCAGTGTTATGAGTGATGGCAAACCGATGTGTATATGCCCTATTGCTTAACGCATATCCAATACTTGTTTGCTTTCTTTGTTTGGCGGCGCGTATATCAATATTGGTGGCTGTACCAATGCTTCCAAAAGAAAACGAGCCTGGGCTAAGTCCTGGCATTGTTTCCCTGTTGCGAAACACATCATTCAGCCCGCCCCAGAAAGATGTGGGGGCATAGCCGTTGTCAAGATTGTTCATCGGTATGCTGTTAATATACAGGCGCTGCATATCACCATCATATCCCCTTAACCTGAACCTGGTAGCACTAAAATTAAAAGCTGCTGTAGTTAAGAATGGATCACGACTGGCAGACAATAACGAAGAAATATTTTGTGCACCTTGTTCTTTCAGCTCATTATCGTCCAGCATTATCATAGGTATATTGTTGGCTACTGCAAGTTTTGCATCATCGACTGCAATAGAATCCTTGTAAGGCAGACTGTCTTTGGATGATTGCGCAAGTGTAGTTTGGGTCAATGCAATCATTAGCAAGCATAGTAAAGGGTTCGTTTTCATTTAGGATTGAATTAGAAAACACAAAGCTATTATTGTTTTTGCATTCAAAATTCATCCTAAGCTTTTCTTAATGTTGATACCGCGAATTCAATAATTACCTTTGCTATAACTATCCAATCATCCATGTATAAAATTACCCTTTTCCTGGCAATCACTTTTTGTGTCATTCCTTCTTTTGCACAACAGGCTGCTTATAAAACGGCCATCATCGGTTTTTATAATCTTGAAAATTTTTATGATACGGTAAATAATACTTTGATAGATGATGAAGAATTTTTACCCAATGGCATAAGAAACTACAACAGTAAAGTATACTGGAACAAGGTAGGCAATCTTGCAAGTGTCATCGCTCAGATGGGGGCAGAGATAAGTCCGGATGGGCCTGCCCTTCTTGGTGTTGCTGAAATTGAAAATGATACGGTATTAAATGATCTTATACATCATCCGCTGTTGAAAGAACGCGGCTATCACTTTATTCACTACGATTCCAAAGACCTTCGCGGCGTAGATGTTGCCTTGCTATATAATCCAAAATATTTCGTTCCTGTAAAAAGTAAAAAGTTGTTTGTGCAATTGCCCGCAGGTGCAAAGGAGGCATTATACACAAGAGATGTATTATATGTGGATGGCATGCTGGATGGTGAAGAAATTCATGTACTCGTAAATCACTGGCCCAGCAGGCGGGGAGGTGAGGAGCGAAGTGAACCCGGCAGAATCGCAGCGGCTTCTGTTAACAGGCAAATACTGGATTCTTTATTATTGACAGATAGCCTTGCCAAAGTAATAGTGATGGGAGATTTGAATGACGATCCGTTAAATAAAAGCATTACAGAAGTATTAAAAGCCAAAGAACATATTTCTGAAACGGGCGTACATGATTTATATAATCCCTGGACATCTCTTTACCGCAAAGGCATCGGTACACTGGCTTATAATGATGCCTGGGGTTTGTTTGACCAGGTGATACTTAGCCATGCCTGGCTTGATAAATCACAGCATCGTTTTTTCTACTTCAGGCAGCAGGTATTTAATAAAACTTTTATGAAGGAAAACTCCGGCAGGTATAAAGGTTACCCTATGCGTACCTGGGATGGCAATCTCTATCGTGGTGGTTACAGCGATCATTTTCCCACATATGTCATCATGTTAAAAAAACAATAGATGCAATAGGGGTAGAGGTGTCGTCACTTGTCATGTATCACGCAGTTACTTTATATTGCAGCAGCTTTTAATCGCAGGGTATGAAACATCTTCCGCTTGATCCAAAATTGTTTATTGAAAACAGGAAACGTTTTATCAAAGAAATGCTTCCCGACAGTATTGCTATTTTTAATAGTAACGATGAGTTAAGCTCTAACGGAGATGCGATCTACAGCTTTGTTCAAAACAGCGACCTGTACTGGCTTTGCGGTATTGAACAGGAAGATACCATGGTGATACTTTATCCCGGTTGCCCTGATCCGCAATACAGGGAAGTACTAGTCTTGGTAAGACCACAGGAACTAAAAGAAAAGTGGGACGGGAAAAGATTAAGGGCTAAAGAAGCCACCGCCATATCCGGTATAGAGACAGTGGTATGGCTGGATGGTCTTGAAGGTTTATTGCAGTCATGGGTACACCAGGCTGAGAATATCTATCTTAACAGTAATGAGAATGACCGTAAGTCGGTATTGCCTGAAACCCGGGACTATCGTTATGCGCGGGAGATGCGGAAGCGTTATCCCCTGCATCATTTTCAGCGTAGTGCAAAGATCATGCGTAAGCTGCGGGCCATTAAAACATCTTATGAGGTAGAAGTGATGCAGCAGGCAATGAACATTACTGAAAAAACGTTTAGAAACCTGTTGCAGTTTATCAGCCCCGGTGTAATGGAGTATGAAATTGAGGCGGAAATATGGCATGGCTTTTTAAGCAACCGCGCCTCCAAACCCGCTTATGGCAGCATTGTGGCAAGCGGCGACCGGGCAAGAACCCTGCATTATGTATTTAATAACGCAGAATGTAAAGATGGCGAATTGGTGTTAATGGATTTTGGCGCCCTCTACGGAGGATATGCAGCCGATTTAACACGCACAGTACCGGTAAACGGAAAATTTACCAAAAGACAGAAGGAAGTTTATAATGCCTGTTTACATTTACATAATTATGGCAAGTCTCTTTTAAAGCCGGGCATCTCGCTGGTGGATTACACGGAGAAGGTTGGGGCAGAGGCTACCAAAATATTCCAGAAGATAGGACTGTTAAAAAAAGAAGAGGTGAAGAATGAGGATAAGAACAATCGTGCCTATCGTAAGTATTTATATCATGGCATCTCACATCACCTGGGTATAGATGTGCATGATCTTGGTACCAGGATTGAACCGCTTAAAGCCGGGATGGTATTAACCGTAGAGCCCGGTATTTATATTGAAGAAGAACAAATGGGGATAAGAATTGAAAACAATGTATGGCTTACGCGAAGCGGTAATGTTGACCTGATGAAAAACATTCCGATAGAGGCCGATGAAATTGAAGCTTTGATGAAAAAGACGAATTAGTACTGGCAACCTATAGAATTGATATAATGAAATATATTCCGAACTTATTTACGCTGGCTAACCTGTTTTTTGGGTGTATTGCAATTGTCTGCATCATGCAAACCGGGTTAACGCTGGTTGATGATGCTAATGGTGCTTTAATACCGGTGATCCCAGAAAAAATTTATTGGGCATCTTTGTTTATTGCGATAGCGGCCGTGATTGATTTTTTTGATGGCCTGGTAGCGCGGCTGTTAAACAATGCGTCTGCATTAGGTAAGCAGCTTGATTCACTGGCTGATGTGGTAAGTTTTGGCGTGGCCCCGGGTATGATCATTTACCAGTTTTTGCGTCTTTGTTATGCACAGCAACCGGATGGGTTGGATGTAAATGCGATGTGGCTGCTGCCGGCTTTTATTCTTCCCTGCGCCGGCGCATATAGATTGGCAAGGTTTAATATTGATACGGAGCAGAGTTATGGTTTTAAAGGGGTGCCTATTCCCGCCGCCGGTTTGTTGATTGCTTCTTTCCCGCTTATTTACTGGTACGCAGATTCTGCAAAAGTGATACAGTTACTATTAAATAAATGGTTCTGGTATGTAGTGGCCATATTGGTGAGTTACCTTATGGCATCTACCCTGCCGATGATGGCGCTTAAGTTTAAAAGCATGAGCATAAAAGATAACTGGCCTAAATTTTTGCTGGTACTCTGTGCCGTTATTTGCGGTATTTTCTTAAAATGGCTGGCAGTTCCTGTTGTCTTTATCATTTATATCCTTTTATCTTTGGCGCTCAAACAACCGAAATACTCATGACTTATAACGTTCAGATAAAGGTGATGCCGCTGAAAGATTTGTTGGATCCTCAGGGTAAAGCCATTTTGGGTGGCCTTCAGAACCTTGGTATTAATAATGTGGCTGATGTGAGGGTTGGCAAACATATCTCTCTTCAAATTGAGGCTGATGGTGAAGATGAAGCCCGCAAAGCTGCAGATGAAGCCAGCAAAAAGTTGCTTTCAAATCCCGTAATGGAATTCTACGAAATTGAGTTTGTTAACTAATATGTATTAGTACGAAGTGTGTGCGTGTTCTTACTTCGTACCTGCTTCGTACTATGCTTTATCTTGTTCCCACTCCGCTTGGTAATTTAAAAGATATCACACTTCGTTCATTAGAAGTGCTGCAGCAGGCAGATGTTATTTTGTGTGAGGATACGCGAACCTCTTCCAAACTGCTTACACACTATAATATTCAGAAGCCGCTTTCTCCTTATCACCAGCATAATGAGCATAAAATTCTACAGCATATCGTCAGCCAGTTACAGGCGGGTAAAAAAATGGCATTGATTACCGATGCAGGTACCCCGGGCATTTCTGATCCTGCTTTTTTATTGGTAAGGGAATGTGCACGCAACCAGGTAAAAGTAGAATGTCTTCCCGGCGCTACCGCTTTCGTACCGGCACTGGTGAATAGTGGATTGCCGATTAACCGCTTTGTGTTTGAAGGATTTATCCCGTTAAAAAAGGGCCGTCAAACTTTGTTAAAAAAATTAGCTACGGAAGAACGCACCATGGTTTTTTATGAAAGCCCGATGCGGCTGGTAAAAACGCTGGAAGAATTTAAAGAATATTTTGGCGCTGAAAGACAATGCAGTGTAAGCCGTGAACTAACCAAAATGTTTGAAGAAACACAACGTGGTACACTAACGGAAGTTGCTGCCTATTTTAAACAGAAAGAAGTGAAAGGGGAAATCGTTATCGTATTGCAGGGTACCGATTAATCTTGTTAAGTTTTAACGTTTGCACATTTTTGGCATGCAGTTGGGAATATATTTTAAAAGATTAAATTTTAGACCATGAAAAAGATATTTATTGCGTTTGCCTTTATATTCTTATCCGTAGGCGCTGTAATGGCACAAATAAGAAAAATTCCTTCAGAAGTTACCAACGCTTTTAAAGACAAATATCCTTCCGCATCAGACGTTACCTGGAAAGACAAACTCACTTCATTTCAGGCAAGTTTTACCAACAATGGCGAAAAAATGACTGCCTGGTTTACCAAAGACGATGGTTGGAAAGAAACTGAAGTGAGTAAAGATTTTGAATCATTGCCGGCCGCTGTAAAGGATGGTTTCTCAAAAAGCAAATACAATACAGAAGATTGGAAAAAAGGTTCCGTTACAGAAATAGTAACCAGTGACGGAGGTATTCAATATAAGATTTATGTTGAAAAAAGTATTGTTGCCAAGAAGTTCCTGTATTTCGGAAAAGACGGGCAACTGCAGAAAGAAAAAATCGGTATATAACTTAATGTATACCTAAAAGAAAAGCCTGAAACATCCACGTGTTTCAGGCTTTTCTTTTTCAGCGCTTATATTTGCCGGATTATTTTGTAAGCCCGGTTTGTTTAACGTGAGCCGGGAAATGTATTTAAACTGGATTTTTCATGAAAGCATGTTTCTCCATTATTCTTTTGATCGTTTTTTTATCCGCATCCGCCCAACCAGACCGCTGGCAGCAGCGAATTAAATACCAGATTGATGTTGATGTTGACGCCGCAGCCAATCAATTTTCCGGTACTGAAAAAATCGACTACTGGAATAATTCCCCTGATACGCTTGATCGTGTTTTCTTTCATTTATACTGGAATGCTTTTCAGCCAAACAGCATGATGGCCGCACGCAGCCGTGAACTGGGTAAAATATTATTGGGCACCAATAAAAAAGGCGAACCGGTATATGACTGGGATAGTCGTGTGAAAGATCGCATCGACACATTAAAGCCAAATGAAATAGGTTATCAACGTGTAAAATCCATCAAACTCAATGGCGTTGAACAGAAGACTATTGAACATGAAACTATCCTTGAGGTAAAGCTTTCCAAAGCAATACCGCCAAAAAGCAAAGTAAGTTTTGATGTGATATTTGAAGCGCAGGTTCCGGTGCAGGTGAGAAGAAGCGGCAGGGATAATGCAGAAGGTGTTCGTTTCAGCATGAGCCAGTGGTATCCTAAAATGGTGGAATATGATTACCAGGGATGGAACGCAAATCCCTATGTAGCGCGTGAATTTTATGGAGTATGGGGAGATTATGATGTGAATATCAAAATTGATAAAAAATACCTGCTTGCCGGTTCCGGAACGATACAGAACCCCAATGAAGTTGGTTATGGGTACCAGGAGGATAATGTACGAATTAAAGCCCCCACCGGTAAAACACTCACCTGGAAGTTCAGCGCACAAAATGTGCACGATTTTGTTTGGGCCGCAGATACTGCTTACGCTTTGGAAAAGAAAAAAATCACAAATGGCCCATTGATTTATGTTGTTCATAAAAGGGTCGATTCCCTGCAGCTCAGGTGGGAGAAACTGATGGATACAGCAGTACTCGCTTACCCTTATATCGCCAAAACATTCGGCGCTTATCCCTATAAAAACTATTCATTTATACAAGGCGGTGATGGTGGAATGGAATATCCGATGGCCACGCTTATTAAAAGCTCCAGCACGGGAACGGCTATTCATGAATGGATGCACAGTTGGTTCCAGGGTATGTTTGCCACCAACGAAAGTTTGTACCCCTGGATGGATGAAGGTTTTACTACTTATGCAGAAAGCAGGGTGACTTCTTACCTGAGAAAAGATACCGGCTTTTGGTATAAAGATGACTATGATGGCTACTTTACTTTAGCGAGAAGTCCAAGGGAAGAACCAATGTCAACACATTCAGATCATTACAATACCAATTATGCTTATTCCAAAGCTGCGTATAATAAAGGGTCTGTATTCCTCGCCCAGTTAGGGTATATCGTAGGAAACGAAAATCTCGACAGGATACTGTTAAGTTATTATGATCAATGGAGGTTTAAACATCCCAATCCCAATGATTTTATCCGAGTTGCAGAAAAAGTAAGTGGTATGGAACTCGACTGGTATAAAGAATACTGGATATACACCACTAAAACAATTGATTATGCATTGGGTGATGTAAACTTTGAGAATGGTAAAAGTGTGATCAATTTAAAACGGATTGGTGCTATGTCAATGCCGGTGGATGTACTGGTAACTTACAAGGATGGTACAAAAGAAATGCACTATATACCAATGAATTTGATATACGGAACGAAGCCTCAGGAAGAAGCGGATGTAAAATTTATCATTCATCCTGAATGGAAATGGACGCATCTTGATTATAAGCTGGAAATAGACCGGAACATTACAGATATCAAAGAAATCAATATTGATCCTAGTTTACGGATGGCTGATATGAACAGGGTGAATAATAAAATTGTAGTTCCATAAAGTATATTTGAGCTTGTGTATAAGAACTGCAATGCTTATTGGAACAACTAAAATGCAAACCTTTATCACGGAATTTGTAACTTGCCGTGAATTTTATATCCAATGTTTTAACGTATAGAATTTTTTAACATTTATATCTAACTATGGATGTAGAGGCTCTACAATTAAACACCCCCAAGCGTGTATCCTTTTATTTATCAGCGAAATTAGTATCCTGGTTATCTTTTGGCTTTTTTTCGTTAGTGGCCTTACTAATGATTCTTTCACAAGATATTCATGCAGATGATGCATATATGTTTTACAGGTATGCTTATAATCTGCATACTTCAGGATTATTTACTTGGAACCCAGCAGACGGTAATACATTTGGAATCACCAGCCTGTTTCATTTCTTTTTTGTAGATATTGTTTACCTCTTTATTAAAAATCCTGACCTGGTATTAAAGATAGCCACCTATATTCCCATTGAATTATTATTGCTTTACATCTATAGGATTTACTGCGTCAAAAAGCAATTTGGTATCAAAGAGTATATGCTTGTAAATTTTATTATTGGTTACATGTTTTTGTGCAGAACTTTTCAAATTCATGCAACCAGTGGAATGGATACAATGCTGGCTTTCATGTTGTATATCTTCTTTGTCCTTATATTTTATCAAAGCATTGATAGTAGAAAATACAAATCAGCATTCGCTGTTTCCTTTTGCGCGATATTAATGGTACTAACCAGGCCGGACTCCCTGTTTTTCCTGGCAGGCTTCTTTACTTCTTTTCTTTTAGTTACTTTCAGGAACAGTATAAACAGGCTCTTTATACTGCGTGTCTTACTCTTTTGTTCTTTGCTTGGTTTAATTGTTTTAGGATTGCTGATACTTATATTCAAAGACCCTTTGCCGTTGCCTTTTTACGTTAAATGGGTAAATGAATATGAGAAACTGAGCCCGGGTGTACGAGGTTATAAAATTGTACAGATCACACATTTTATTCTTTATGCGGCACCGCTTCTGCCATTTTTGTTTTTCATTAAGAAACTCAATTTCAAGATCATTATACCTGTTCTTATCGGGTCTGCACTGCTTTCCGGTTATTTCTATACTGTTACGTGGATTATGGGATATGAATTCAGGTTTCTTTTTCCACTTTACGGAGTTATAGTAGCAACCCTTATACTGCACGTAGATAAGGAATCAATAAAATTTACAAGGATATTCTTATCCTATATGGTAATTCTTATTCTAAATCAATGCCTCACGCTCGTATTTAGAAAAAGAATAGAACCACTTGCTACGGGCAGGCCCTATCTTCTCGAGATTTCTAAAGAATTAGCTACAGCAGATGATAATATTTCAATTGCCGGAACAGAGCATGGTATCACCAGCGCATTGAACCTTAAGAAGTATATATATGATTTGTCTGGTTTGCATAATCCAGATTTAAAAAAAGGGTTTAATGTTAATTTCATGCATGGCCATAAACCCGATCTGATCATAATGCCTTCCATAGGATACCTGGGTATGGTTGAAAGGATCAGGAATGATTCTGTGTTTAAAAATGAATATTATTTTATAAGCGAGAATGATACACTTGTAAAATCTGTATGCAGAAGAATGTGGCTTGATGGTATGGCGATTAAAAAAAGCAGTCCTTATTTTATTCCGCTGGAGGCAATTGTTCAGCACTCAGCGGTAATGGTTAAAGATGTGCAGGTAATAAAGTAAAATCACCATGCATTGATCGTGATTTGGAGCGTAATCAATGCCCGTATTATGCTAACGCAGCAGCCCTGGATTTAATCATTACAGATTGATTAAATTCTCCACGTGTAAGGTGTTCAGAATAAGTGTTCATTCTGTCGTATTTACCCACAAGGCGATCTGTAATTATTTTCTTCTTCTTGATCTTTCGTTTTATCTCTTCAATTTTTGTTACCAGGCTTATATTTCTTTCAAAGGCGAGCGGGTATTTGCTGGTTTGTATCAATTGCTCGTTTTCAAATATTGTTTTGTCACGCATACATGGTGGAAATAAAGGCACAAGAATGTTCTCCGGGTCTTTCACAATAACATTCACCCCATTCCACCATCCTTCTGCTGCTTCCTGTTTTCCATGCTGGTCCTGGTTCATAGGGTGAGCCTGTGTGTATGTTTGATACAAGAGCTTAAATTCGGGATTTGTAAGAAGAAAATCCCTGTTGGCCTGTCTTACCTGGTTATAGTTGCAGTCATCCACAAGTATAACTGCATCAGGTGAAAGAAATGGTTTTATCAGTGACAGGCACATCAACTGACTTCTGTAATCATGCGGGCCATCAATAAAATAAACGCCAACTTTTTTTCCGTTCAGATGATCGTTTAAATTTTCAAGGGCATCTTCATAATCCATATTGATAATGCCCACATTTGATAACTTTAGTTTTGCTGTTCGCTCTTTTACGATAGAGAAGTTTTTCCGGTCCTTGTCAAAATAAGCGAAATTGTCTATCCCATATGCGAAACCATCAGGTATACTTAATGCTACTGATAATAACGACAAACCCTGGAATACGCCTACCTCCAAATAGCATTGTTGATCGTTAACAAGATAGTTGGCAAACCTTTGTAAACTGCCTATTAATTTTTTACCAGAAAAACCTGTTAGTATATCGCTTTCATTAAGTACGCCATTCGTTGACGCCTCCTGGATTAGATGAGAGAGATGATTGAAGTGGTCAAGCATAAGATGTTTTTTAGGTTAGATAAACCGTATGTGTAAGATAAACTGTTAAGTTAAGATTAGTAATAAAGTAATATATTACCTGCACTCACCCACTTTATATAAGTCACCTTTATCCTGGCTATCTATTCTTTTCCTATCCTATATTTTAAAACCTTTGATTAACTCATCTATCGGTAAATTTAATAAAAAGCGTTTGATCTGGGATCTTCCCCTGGATGCTTACCTGAAACCTCTATATCTGTCGCATTATGTTTAATCAACAATCATGCCCGCAGCCACTGTTTCATTTGTTGCCTCATCTATTAAAATAACAGAACCCGTATTCCTGTTTTTGCGATAGGCATCAAGCATAATAGGTTGTGTTGTTCTAAGTCTTACACGGGTAATATCGTTCATCTTAATATCAGTACTGCTTTCATCAGTAATGCGTTGCAGTGTATTGATGTCTATTTTATAAACAACTTCTTTAATCATGCTTCTTACTTCTCGGCTGGTATGGCGTAAGTAGTACTTAGCGCCAGGCTGCATCGGCTTGTTATTAAGCCAGCAAAGCATCATATCAATATCCTGGCTAACATGTGGCTGGTTGTTTTGTTTTACAATCATATCACCGCGGCTTACGTCAATATCATCTTCCAGGGTAATGCTTACACTCATGGGAGGAAAAGCTTCAGTAAGTGCACCGTTAAAAGTATCAATCGATTTTATTTTTGATGAAAGACCGGAAGGCAATACTGTAACCTGATCGCCCGGCCGGAAGATGCCGCCGGCAACCCTTCCTGCATAACCGCGATAGTCGTGGTGTTCATCAGAATGAGGGCGGATAATGGTTTGTACCGGGAACCTGCCATCAATATGATTATAATCGCTGCCTATATGGATAGTTTCAAGCGTATTTAAAAGTGTTGCCCCCTGGTACCACGGCATATTCTCTGAACGGTTAACAACATTGTCTCCATTCAGGGCGCTGATGGGTATATAGCGTATATCTGTTACATCAAGTTTACTTGCAAACTCCGTGTAAGCTTCTACAATTTCATTGAAAGTTGTTTCAGAATAATCTGCCAGGTCCATCTTGTTAATACAAACGATCAGGTGAGGGATCTTAAGCAGTGAAGCAATAAATGAATGCCTGCAGGTTTGTTCAACAATACCCTTTCTTGCATCAACCAATATAAGTGCAAGGTTAGCTGTAGAAGCCCCGGTTACCATATTCCTGGTATATTGAATATGACCGGGTGTATCTGCAATGATGAATTTTCTTTTTGGCGTAGCAAAGTAACGATAAGCAACGTCGATGGTAATACCCTGCTCACGTTCAGCCCTCAGGCCATCCGTTAAAAGAGATAAGTCAACATGCTGAAGGCCTTTGCGCTCGCTGGATAATTGTACAGCCGCTAACTGATCTTCAAAAATTGATTTGGAGTCATACAATAAGCGCCCAATTAAAGTGCTTTTGCCATCATCTACACTGCCTGCTGTTGTAAAACGTAATAGTTCCATATATGCTGTGCTTCCAAAAGATGATAATATGTTTTGCGAAGCAATTTTTAATCATTAAAAAATGTAATTGCCCGGGTTCTTTTCCACTAAAAATAACCCAGCTTTTTGCGGTCTTCCATAGAAGTTTCAGAACGTTTGTCGTCACCACGGTTACCACGCTCTGTACTGCGGACTGCAGCAACTTCAGCCACAATTTTTTCCAGCGAGTCCGCATCAGATTCAATACCGCCGGTAATGGTAATATCACCCAGTGTTCTAAAGCGTATCAATCTTTTTTCGACAGATTCCCCTTCTCTTAAAGAAAGAAATTCCGATACAGGAAGCCAGGTATTGTCCCGGTAAACCACTTCTCTTTGATGTGCGAAATAAAGCGGGGGGATTGGAATGTTCTGTTGCGTTATATAATTCCAGACATCCATCTCTGTCCAGTTACTAATAGGGAACACCCTGAAATGCTCACCCATTTGCTTACGGCCGTTAAATATATTCCACAGTTCAGGACGCTGATTTTTAGGGTCCCACTGGCCAAAATCATCCCTGTGTGAAAAGAAGCGTTCTTTGGCCCTTGCCTTTTCCTCGTCACGCCTTGCGCCACCAATCGCGGCATCAATTTTATGTTGCTCAATCGTATCAAGCAGCGTAGTGATTTGCAGTGCATTTCTGCTGGCGTTTAACCCCGTTTCCTCCTTTACACGGCCTTTTTTAATAGACTCTTCCACAGAGCCAACAATCAATTGTACGCCAAGTTCCTTCACCAGGTTATCACGAAAAACCATTGTTTCAGGAAAGTTATGGCCTGTATCAATATGAATGAGCGGCATGGGTATTTTAGCAGGCCAGAAAGCTTTTCTCGCAAGATGTGTAACAACAATAGAATCTTTTCCTCCGGAAAACAAGATGGCGGGCTTATCAAATTGTGCAGCCACTTCACGTATTACGAAGATTGCTTCAGATTCAAGTTCCTGTAAATGATTCAGGTAATACTTGTGCATTGTTCCCTTAATTGATTTTTATCCTTGGTAAAATATAGTTTAAAATAGTACTTACAGATTGTTCAGGAGTTTCGTCCTGGGTTTGTATATGTATTTCCGGGTGTTCCGGCTTTTCAAAAGGAGAGGATATCCCGGTAAAATTACTTATTTCACCGGTCCTGGCTTTTTGATAAAGCCCTTTCACGTCTCTTTGTTCACAAACCTCCAGCGGTGTATCTACAAAAATCTCGATAAAATTTTCACCAATGATCTGCCTTAACATTTCCCTGTGTTTTTTTAGTGGCGAAACAAAAGCTGCCAGCACAATCAATCCTGCATCACACATTATCTTTGCTACTTCGCCCATGCGCCTCATATTTTCTATACGCGCTTGCTCAGTAAAATCCAGGTCACGGTTTAAACCTTTTCTTATATTGTCACCATCAAGCGAATAGGTAAAATAGCCCGTAGTAAACAATTGCCATTCTACCAGGTTTGCAAGCGTACTCTTGCCTGATCCTGAAAGTCCTGTAAACCATAAACAGGCTGGTTTGTGGCCAAGCTTATACATACGGTCATACTTGCAGATACCATAGGTTTGTTCGTATATGTGTCCGTATTCTGCCACTGGATAACTTAATGTCAAAATTTGTTTATAGAGATCAAACAGCTACTTTCCAAAGTAGTGCTGTTCACATGCGCAAGATACGTTTGGTAACAGCGATGATCATTAAAAAATTAGGATAAAACTGAAGATTTGCGGCACCAACAAAAATTAAATGGATTAACCTAAAAATAAATTAGATTAATTTACATATATTAATACCTAATAGTAAGTTGATTATTTGAGTTAATAATTTATTCATTTTCTATAAAATTATTTTTTCGCAAGTGACGCCGTAGCCATTATCTTCGCAAAAAGACAAGAGAAAAATTCAATATCGTGTGCCCTCACAAAATCACATTCTAATAGTTGCCTGTCCTTTGTAAAAAAGTATTCATGTAGTTTTAAGTGTCCATATTAAGACATAGTACATATTTAAATAATTTGTAGTAAAATAAAAAAAACAGTTCTTTGCTTATTAAAGCAGTTATCATGAAATTAAAAAGCAATCTAAAAGAATACCAAAACAAACAAAATAATCATATAAACTCACTCTTTTACCTCTTCATTTAATGATCATTTATGACCGTTATTAGAAAATCAGTTGTATCCTTTCTTTTATTTTCTGTTGTAATATTAGTTTTTTCATCTTGTGCAACTAACCGTAATCTTGCTTACTTTAAAGATATCGGAGACAGTACAAAGTCCATGAGCGTACCAACTTCGAAATATTTTCCGGCCGTTATCAAAAAAGATGACATTCTTAATATAAACATTCAAACACTCGAGCCGGCTGTTACCTCACAAATTAATCAGCAAAGCAGTAGTCCTACCGCGGCATCAAGCGGACTAACAGGGTCGTTGTCTGCTTCCGGTATGCAGCAAGGTGGTTTTTTGGTGAATAATGATGGTGAAGTTATTATTCCCGTTATAGGTAAGATAAAATTGGCCGGGCTTACAACTTCTGAGGCTGTTAAAATTTTAACGGATTCTGCATCCAAGTACTATAAAGATCCCACTGTATCTGTGCGTTTCTCAAATTTTCGGGTGTCTGTAATGGGGGAAGTAACAAGGCCTTCGGTGTATGTTTTTCCAAATGAGCGTGTTTCATTGCTTGATGCAATCAGTTACGCCGGGGACCTTACACAGTATGGCAAAAGAGATGAAGTTCTTTTAATCAGGGAGGTTGATTCTACCGGTAATAAAGAGTTTATAAGAATGAACTTGAATTCTACTGCACTAGTTAGTTCGCCCTTTTTCTATCTTAAGCAGAACGATATGATTTATGTTCCGCCAACCAAGGCTAAGGAAATCGCTTCAGATGTTGGATTAACAAGAACCTTGGCGATCATTGTACCTGTATCAACCTTATTGGTAATATTAGCTTCGAAGATTAAATTCTAACTACGTTATCTATGGATCAAAGTCAAGTAAAAGAATATTTGAATAAAGAATATTTTACATCCGAAGGTAAAGGCAAAGACGACGAGGCCATTAAGGTGGTGATTGCCAAAATAACTCAAAAATGGAAGTTCCTTGCATTCTGCGTTATCGTTTCTTTATTCCTGTCTTTTTTATACCTAAGATATACTACGCCTGTTTATGGCATTGATGCCCAGGTGCTTATAGAAGATGATAAGAATGGCGGGTTATCTTCTTCCTCTTCTTTGGCAGGCGGAATACTAGGTGATTTAGCCGGCTTATCTTCAGGATTAAATGTAAACAATGAATCAAAGGTTCTAACAACAAGACTCCTGTTAAGAAGTGTGGTGAAAGACCTTGAGTTGAATATTTCTTATCTTAAGAAAGGAACATTTAATTCTGTGGAGATATACAAGGAAAATCCATATGATATTAAAATCATAGCTATTGAGGATACCGTAAAGAAGAACAAGTTTAACGTAGACTTTTTAAAAACAGGTGAGTTTCATATATATGATGATGATACCACCGATTTGAAGGTAAAAGACCTTGATTCTTTTAAAATTGATAAAATTGGAACGTTCCGGATTTCCAGGAACCCGGGCCAGCTTATTACTGAGGAAGACAACAATAAGTTTGCATTCAGTATAAAGTCAACCGATCAAACAGTTTCGCAGCTATTTCAGCAGCTTACAGTTACAGTGTCTGATAAAAACGCCTCCATTATTGATCTTTATCTAAATTACCCGTTACCAGCCAAGGGTGAGGACATTTTAGACAAACTCATCAATAATTATCTTTATTACAGCCTTCAAAGTAAAAACCAGATAGCAGACAGCACCCTTAATTTTATATCTGGCAGACTTGATATTGTAGGAAACGAGTTAAACGACATTGAGAATAATATTAAGAACTTTAAACAGTCGAATGAAATCGCTGATATAGATGCGCAGTCCAAAGCTTTGATTGACAATTACTCCGTTTACTATAACGACATTGCGAAAATTGATGCACAGATTTCGATGCTTGATGAAGTTAGAAAGTATGTACAGGACTCAAAATCAAACCACGTAGTTCCTGCCGGAATAGTTCAGGCCGATCCTATTTTTGAAGGTATTATAGCAAAGTATAATGATCTGCTGCTGCAATATGAAAGGGCATCCATTTCCCAAACCAATGACAACCCCTTTGTTATTAGTACAAGGGCGCAGATTGAAAGATTACGCAAAGACATCATTACCAATCTCAATAACTCAAAAAGCGCTTTACAGGTAAATAAGAGAGATCTTGACAACAGGTATAAGTTCCTGGGTAGTCAAATTAAGGCAGTACCATCTAAAGAGAAGATATTCAGAGATCTGGAAAGACAGCAGAAAATAAAGGAAGAATTATATGTTTTTCTTTTGCAGAAAAGAGAAGAAACGGCAATTTCAAAAACATCCAACATTGCAAATGCACGTGTAATTGATCCTGCAAAATCTGAAGTTGCCCCCACCTCCCCCAAAAGGATTATCGTGATGCTTGCCGGGCTTATTCTCGGTTTATTTTTCCCGATAGTAGTGGTTTATGCACAGGAAATACTGGATAATAAAATCAGATCCAAAGCAGATATCACCAACAAAACTGATGTTACCATCCTGGGAGAAGTTTCGCATAACCAGAACCCATCGGTAATTGTAATTGATAAGATGGACCGGTCTGCATTGGGAGAACAATTCAGAAGTATACGTACAAATCTTCAGTTTTATGACCGGGAAATTAATGGCTATACGATTTTACTTACCTCAAGTATGTCGGGCGAAGGAAAGTCTTTCATTTCCATTAACCTCGCCAACGTGCTTTCTCTTTCAAAAAAGAGAGTGGTATTACTGGAGCTGGATTTGAGAAAGCCTAAAATATCTACCTACATGAACCTTGATAACTCTAAAGGGTTATCAAACTATTTCATCGGTTCTGTTAAAGACATAAACGAGATCATTGTAAGGTCGGAACTGAATAATAATTTCTTTATTATCCCTTCAGGCCCGATACCGCCTAATCCGGCAGAACTTTTGCTTAGCGAGCATGTGAAAACAATGTTTACGCAACTCAAAAAACAATTCGATTACATTATTATAGATGCGCCGCCTGTTGGCCTGGTAACAGATGCACAAATGCTTAGCGACTACACTGATCTTGCACTCTACATTGTAAGAGACGGGTATACGTTAAAGAACCAGATAAACATTGTGCAGGAATTGCGTCAAAAGCAAAAATTCAATAAGGTAGCCATTGTAATTAATGATGTACCTGAAAAAAGCGGGTATGGTTACGGGTATGGCTATGGTTATGGCTATGGATACGGTTACGGGTATGGAATGGATCAATCGAAGGGTGGATTTTCTTGGTTAAGAGGTCAGTTTAAATCTAAAATAAAAAGGAAAAAGTAATGAATTCCGAAAGTAAGATATACATAGCGGGTCATAGAGGTATGGTAGGAGGTGCGATTTACAGGCTGTTTATCGAGAAAGGCTTCACAAACCTTATTACCAGAACTTCAAAGGAACTTGATTTGAGGGATCAGCAAAAGGTAAATGAATTCTTTGCTGAACAGAAACCCGAATATGTATTTCTCGCTGCAGCAAAGGTTGGGGGCATATTGGCAAATAATACCTACAGGGCCGAATTTTTATATGACAACCTTATAATGGAAGCCAATATAATCCAGGCTTCGCATGCGAATAATGTAAAAAAACTGATGTTCCTGGGCAGCTCATGTATCTATCCTAAAATGGCGCCTCAGCCTCTTAAAGAAGATTATTTGCTTACCGGCACATTGGAAGAAACCAATGAGCCTTATGCAATTGCTAAGATTGCCGGTATTAAGCTTTGCGAATCATACCGTGATCAGTATGGTTCCAATTTTATAAGCGTAATGCCTACCAATTTATATGGTATAGGAGATAATTATGATTTAAATAAGTCTCATGTTCTGCCAGCGCTGATACGCAAATTTCACGAGGCAAAAGTTGAAAATAAAGCCACTGTTACTGTTTGGGGTACAGGAAGTCCTCGGCGGGAGTTTTTATATGCCGATGACCTGGCGCAGGCCTGCTTTTTTCTTATGGAATCTTACAATGATAAACAACTGGTGAATATTGGTACCGGTGAAGATTTAACCATTAAAGAACTGGCAGAACTGGTAAAAGACATCGTTGGATTTGAGGGTGAGTTGGTGTTCGATACATCAAAGCCCGACGGTACTCCCAGGAAGCTGATGGATGTTTCCAAACTTCACAATCTGGGATGGCAACATACCACAACATTACAGGATGGCATAAAAGCTGCCTATCAGGACTTTTTAAGCAAAGAGTCCAGATAAATAAGGATCAAGGAAATTAATATTTGTTTATAAAACTAATTACTTAGAAATGAAGACAGCATTAATTACGGGTGTAAATGGTCAGGATGGTGCTTACCTGGCTGAACTGTTACTTGAAAAAGGGTATATGGTTCACGGTATAAAAAGAAGGGCATCATTAATAAATACACATAGAATTGATCATTTGTATCAGGACCCACATGATAATAATGTTCGTTTTCGTTTGCATTACGGTGATCTTACAGATTCCACCAATTTAATCAGGATCATACAGGAAACCCAGCCTGATGAAATTTATAACCTGGCTGCCATGAGCCATGTAAAAGTGAGCTTTGATACGCCAGAATATACTGCCAATGCAGATGGTATTGGAACTCTTAGGATATTGGAAGCTGTCAGGTTGCTGGGGCTCACAAAGAAGACCAAAGTATACCAGGCGTCAACATCTGAATTATATGGCCTGGTGCAGGAAGTTCCTCAGTCAGAAACAACGCCGTTCTATCCCCGCAGCCCTTATGCCGTGGCTAAATTGTACGGCTACTGGATTACGGTAAACTATAGAGAGGCTTATGGAATGTTTGCATGTAACGGTATTCTTTTTAACCATGAAAGCCCGTTACGCGGAGAAACATTTGTAACAAGAAAAATTACGAGAGCGGTTTCGGCCATTGCACTTGGCCTGCAGGATAAAATGTTCCTGGGTAACCTTGATGCAAGAAGAGATTGGGGACATGCCAAAGATTATGTTGAAGCTATGTGGCGCATACTTCAGCAGGATGAACCGGAAGATTATGTAATTGCTACCGGTATAACAACCCCGGTAAGAGAGTTTGTAAAAATGGCTTTTGCAGAGGTGGGAGTTACCATTGAATTTAAAGGTGAAGGGGTTAATGAAAAAGGATATGTTGTATCATGTGCAAATAGTGAGTTTCAGTTAGCACAGGGGAAAGAAGTAGTAGTTGTAGACCCGGCTTATTTTAGACCTACTGAAGTTGATTTGCTGATTGGTAACCCGGAAAAAGCAAAAACCAAACTGGGCTGGGAACCAACTTATGATTTAAATGCACTGGTGAAAGAAATGGTTGCGGCTGATGTGCAGGAATTCAAGAAAAGCGGTAAAACTCAATTAGAACACCTGATAGGTTAACAATGGAAATAGTTGCATTACTTCCCATGAAGGGAAACTCTGAAAGGGTACCAAATAAAAATCTGCGTCTTTTTAACGGCAGGCCGTTATATCATATCGTGCTTGAGCAACTCTTAAAAAGTAAGTATATCACAAAGGTGGTTATCAATACAGACAGCGAAAAAATCAAGGCAGATGCCAATGAGCATTTCCCCTCTGTGATAATTGTAGACAGGCCCAAAGAAATACAAGGTGATTTTGTACCCATGAACGATATTATCGCTTATGATATGCAGCAGGTACCTGCAGAAGTATATGTACAAACGCACAGTACCAATCCTTTGCTAAAAGCGGCAACTTTGGATAAAGGGATTGAATTATTCTTATCCGGAAAAGGTACAAGTGACTCCGTGTTTTCTGTAACCAGGCTTCAGACAAGACTTTACTGGAAAGACGGAAAGCCGGTAAATCATAACCCTGCAGAATTATTGAGAACGCAGGATTTACCTCCTGTTTTTGAAGAGAATTCCAACTTTTACATCTTTACCAAAGATTCATTTGTGGCAGCCGCAAACAAGAGGATAGGACTAAATCCTTTGATGATTGAGGTTGACAAACTTGAAGCTGCTGATATAGACGAGCCACAGGATTTTATTATTGCTGAATTATTACATAAACAAAGAGAAACATCAAGCTTATGATTTCGGGAAGTTTAGAACATATCTTAAAGTTTATTAAGCCTGAAGCTGGATCACTTATCCGTGAGTTTTATCAAAAGGCGTTGTCTGATGGTTTTGCTAATGGTGAATACCCTTTAATTGGTGATGAACTTTTTGCCAAGGTACTGGGTTATGAAACTTCTGCTACGAACAATGATATGGTTGAAGCGCATAATCAATACGTGGATGTTCAGATTTTATTAAGCGGCGCAGAAAAAATAAATGTTTACAATAGGGACCTGCTTCATATAAAACAGCAATATAGTGCTGAAACTGATTGCGAATTTTTCGATTCGGCACAGGATGCACTTATTTGTGTGTACGATATGAAGCCGTCAGTATTTACCGTATTATTTCCAAAAGATGCCCACCTTGCTGCACTTAATTATGGAGAAAGGGAAGCTGATGTAAAAAAGATAGTATTTAAAATATATGAAAAATATTTCGCCTGATTGGTCTCTGAAAGAGAAGCTTGCCAAACGTGAATTAACAGTTGGTTCATGGCTCACAATTCCGCATCAGTCTGTAGTTGAAATTTTAGCTACTGCAGGCTTTGACTGGCTAACGCTGGACCTGGAACATGCTGCCATTGATATATCCCAGGTAATGAACCTTGTAGGATGGATACAGGGTAAAGGCATGAAAGCATTAACCAGGGTTAGCAAGAACGAAGAAGTGATTATCAAGCGTGTGCTTGATGCCGGTGTTGATGGTGTTATTGTGCCCACCGTTAAAAACGCAGATGAAGCAAGGATGGCCGTTGAATTTGTAAAGTACCCTCCGAAAGGCAAACGTGGTGTTGGGCTAAACAGGGCGCAAAATTATGGCATTGGTTTCGAAGAGTATAAGCAATGGCTTGAAAAGGAAGCCATCGTAATTGCCCAGATTGAACATATTGAATCGGTAAATAATTTAGACAGCATCCTGGCTGTTGAAGGTATAGATGGTATTATCGTTGGTCCTTATGACCTGTCTGCCTCTATGGGCATGCCGGGAAATTATGAGCATCCGGATGTACAGGCTGCATTAGCCAGAATTGATGAAATAACTCTCAGGTCTGGAAAGCCTTTAGGATTTCACGTGATACAGTCAGATCATCAAAAGGTGCTTGAAAAAGTTAATAAAGGATATAGTTTTCTGGCGTTTAGCCTTGACTTCTTCTTCTTGGGAGATAAGGCCCGTGAGCAAATGGATTTACTGAGGAAGGTAACTCAATAAATTTTTCATAATGAATATTGCTGTTTTTGGTGGAAGTGGGTTTTTGGGATTATACCTGGTAAGTGAACTTTTAAAGCGCAATCACCAGGTAAGTGTTTACGACAGAAATGTAACAGACACAAAGTTTCCTTCTGCTGCTTACTATGAAGTTAATATTCTGGAACGGGATAAAATACTGGAAATACTGGAGGCAAATAAGTATGAGGTTGTATATAACCTTGCAGGCTTTGCCAATCTTGATAACGCTGTTAAGTTTCCTTATCTGACACTTCAGTTGAATGTGTTGGGAAATATTAATATTCTAGACGGATGCGTAAAAAGCGGTGTTAAACGCTTTGTTTATGCAAGCAGCGCATATGCAATGAGCAACAAGGGGTCATTCTACGGCATCAGTAAGCTTACATCTGAAAAAATAGTAGAAGAGTATGCGGCAAAGTATAGTTTGCCATTTACCATCCTTAGATATGGCTCTGTTTATTCTGAGAAGGCTTTCGACAATAATTACATTTACAACCTTGTTGAAACTGCTATAAAAAATAAGAAGATAGTTCACGGAGGAGATGGTTCTGAAATAAGAGAATACATCCATGCTTCCGATGCCGCCAGGTTATCAGTAGATGTGATAGAATCAGATGAATTTGTAAACGAGCACGTTATTTTTACCGGTATGGAAAAAATGAGAAGGGTTGAACTTTTTCAACTCATCAATGAAATACTGGGAGATAAAATTGAAATTAACCTGGGTGAAGGCGCGTATCATCATCATTACAAATTCACCCCTTATTCTTATTCCCCAACCTTAAGCAGGAAAATGGTTGCGAACCCTCATATAGATATGGGGCAAGGCATATTGGAATGTATTAAAGCCGTGTATGAAAACAATCCTGAAGTTGCAGGATAGTTTGCTGTAGAGTGTAGGTCATTTACTAACGTGCTGCCATAAACAAACTCATTATCAATTGTAAAGTATGATCAAAAATATATTTTTCGATTTTGATGGCGTTCTTGTGGAGTCTGTAAATGTAAAAACAGAAGCCTTCAGAAAAATGTATCTTCCCTATGGAGATGAAATTGCAACTAAAGTTGTTGAATACCACCTGGCAAATGGTGGTGTTTCCAGGTTTGAAAAAATAAAATACTGGCATTACAATCATTTAAACAAGGAACTTACCAAAGAGCAGATTGAAGAGCTGGCACAGGAGTTTTCTTCTCTTGCTTTAAAAGGTGTAATTGAAGCAGAAGAGGTGAAAGGGGCTTTTGAATTTCTTGAGGCAAACAATAAAAAATATCAGTGCTGGATTATTACCGGCACACCGGGTGATGAAATTGTACATATACTCAATGAAAAGGATTGGCATCATTTTTTTATCCAGGCCTTTGGCTCTCCTCAAAAGAAACAATTTTGGGCAGATCATATCATTTCTTCTAACAATTTGACCCCTTCGGAAACTGTTTTTGTTGGCGATGCACTTGCTGATTATGAAGCCGCAAAACATGCCGGTGTTACATTTATTTTGCGGCATACAGAAGACAATAAAGAACTTTTTAAAAATTATACAGGATTATCTATTAATGATATTTCCGAGCTGGAATCCGTGTTAATGAAGCTATAAATCTAATAAACGATGAAAGTTTTACTTACTTCAACTTCTTTCCAGGATACTCCCGGAAAGCACCAGGAATTATTAAATAGTCAGGGTTTTGATATAGATATTTTAAGAGGCCCGCTATTTGAAACCGAGATTTTTGATGTTGTGGATAAATATGACGCGCTGCTTTGCGGTGATGATGAACTTACTGCGGCTGTCCTGGAAAAGGGAAAGAGCGGTAAGTTAAAATACATTTCAAAGTATGGTGTAGGGTTAGATAAAATTGATCTCACCAAAGCAAAAGAACTGGGTATACCCGTTTCTAACTGCCCGGGTGTTAACCAGGTTTCTGTTGCTGAGCATGTGTTTGCATTGTTGCTAAGTTTTTCCAAGAACATTCACCTGGAATATAATATTACAAAAGCAGGAGGCTGGAAAAGGCATGTAAATCATGAAATTTTTGGCAAAACAATTGGCATAGCCGGCCTGGGCGCTATTGGTAAAGAAGTGGCTAAACGGGGTTCGGCTTTTGGTTTAAAGGTAGTTGCGTTTGATCCTTTTGCAGACAATGTGTTTGCTCTTGAGCATAACATCGAATTAATGTCTTCGTTTGAAGAACTGGCAAAAGTGAGTGATATTATTACGCTGCATATGCCTCATACCGCTCAAACAGATAAAATCATCAATACAAACCTTGTTAAGGATACACTTAAGAAAGGTGTTGTAATAATCAACACAGCGAGGGGTAAACTGGTAGATGTAGAAGCGATCAGGTACGGGCTTGAAAATAATATTATCGGGGGCTACCTGGCAGACGTACTGGAGGTTGAGCCAATGCCCGAAGACTACCCCATGAAAGATTGGGACAATGTATTGATTACGCCTCATATCGGTTCCCGCACCTATGAAAGTGTTGAGAGGCAAGGATTATTTGCTGTTCAAAATTTATTGAAAATGATACTTTGATATGTTGGTAAGATTAGAAAGAAAATTCTTTACTTATTGGTTCCGCTGGAAAAATTTTATTAATAAGTCTGGTAAAAAAATCTTCTTTTACACAGATTCCAGGGGGCACGACGTATTAGGTCATTTCAAAAGATTTGCAAGAGGTTCTTATGTAGAACATTTTTTTAAAGAGTACAACGTCACTTATTATATCTGCCCGGAGAAGTACACCATGATAGTTGATTTTCTCGTATTGGCAGAAAAAATTGATCTGTCACAATACGATTACGTGGTGCTTCATTGCGGGGTTGTTGATTTTTCTCCAAGACCTTTAAGCAATATTGAAAACGTTAAGGCCTCAAAAGACGGGGTTGGCTACTTTGATTTCCTTTTCAAGGCAAACAGCGAATATTATGCGCATCCAACAGATGTGGAGTATTACAATGAGAAGACAATCAATCTTTATTCTCCCGCATTCCTGAGAACGGAAGTGATCCCTAAACTTAAAAAAATTAAAAACTTGGTTTGGGTAAACTCCAATCATTTTGTCAGTGGCTGGGAAGGAAATTTTAAAAAGGGTCGCCCTGCAAATATCAATCAGCTTGTGGCAGATTTTGATAACATTTTAGTGGAAGAGCTACCTAACGTGGTGAACATTAAAGACTGGAGTGATGAAGAGGTGAAAAAATTCACCATTGACAATATACATTTTACAAAGCAAGGGTTTAAAGAGTTGTATAAGAGGATAAACGCCGTTTGCAAGAGAATTGGTAACTAAGATGTTGATGATTTTAAAGTGGCATGTAAATGCCTGTTTTACCTAGTGTATGAATTTATTCAGGTTATTTAAAGAAAGAATATGGAACTCCCCAACATTTATGACCTGGGGAAACATGCTTATTGCAAGTGTAAGGCTTTTGGTGGTAACCCCGGTTATCCTCGTTAAATACAATGTAAATGAAATTGCATTTTGGTATTTGCTTGCAACCATTAACGCATTTATTATTGTTATTGATTTTGGCTTTTACCCCACCTTTTCCCGCGTAATTTCATACGCGTTTAATGGCCTTGACAGTATAACAAATGACCTGGCTGGTCTTAGAAATAAAAAAGCCGAATCAAAAGAACCCAACTGGGAATTGACCGGAAGAATTTACGGAACAATTAATTCAACCTATTTGATTATGGGGATTATTGTTTTCGTACTTGTGTTTGGCGCAACCTTTTTCTCAATGAAAGAGGTTATTGATAAGGCGCCGGGGCAAGAGAGCGAATTCTGGTTAACCTATGTAATTTTTTCTATAGGAACAATCCTAGGGTTTCTTGCAAAGAAATTTGATTCTGTCATCATCGGCACCGGTAACATTGTTAAGATCAACAGGTGGGATATGATGAATAACCTGTTATCTGTTATCACGTCTGCTATAATGCTTAATTACAGGGTAAGCCTTGTTTACCTGGCCTTAAACGTACTTTTTTTCGCTATCGTATTAATTGTAAGGGATTATTACCTTGAACGTGCCATTTGTAATGGCCAGTTTAAAAAGTTCAAATTTTTCTCCTTTGATAAAGAAATCTTTAAATGGTGCTGGAAGCCGGTATGGCAATCAGGCGTTTTAATTATTGCTTCTACCGGTGTGGTTCAGGCAACGGGAATGATCTATTCACACGTTAGCTCTGCGGCAGACCTGGCTGGTTATTTGCTCACATTAAGGCTGGTAACAACCGTGGCCCAATTTTCACAGGCACCATTCTATTCCAAAATACCTTTTTTTAACGGGTTACGGGTACAGGGTGAAATTCCTGATCTTATCGGCTCCACAGAAAAAGCAATCACCAAATCTCTGCTGATTTTTGTTCTGGGGATGGCGGTTTTAATTTTTGGCGGAAACTGGGTGCTGCATTTAATCAAGTCCAAATCTATTCTTGTAGATAGTAAAATACTAATGCTAATGGCATTTGTCTGGTTTCTTGAAAGGCACCATGCCATGCACGCACAGATATATGTTACTACCAATAAAATACCTTTTTATAAAACGGCAATCATCTCAGGCATTATTAACATCGGGCTTATGTGGTGGCTACTTCCATCCTGGGGGGTGATCACTTTTCCTATTGCACAGGGATTGTCAAATGTGGTTATTAATAACTGGTGGAATGTAAAATTATCGTTAGGCTCTTTAAATATTGGCTTCTGGAACTATTTTAAGAAGAGTGCATTGCTTCCTTTAATTGCTTTACTACTCATTGTTGTCTTAAAAATCCTGATTGAAATTAACCTATAAATGCAGCGAACATGAAATCACTTATAAAGAAGATATATTATAAAATTGTAAACCCATATGCTTTTGAAGATACTGTGAACAAGGTAGACAGGTTAAAGTGGTCTATCCGGTTTCAGTTGGCCGCCAGGGGAATCTACCTGACGCAAAATGAAAGAAGGCTTGCAAAGCTCAGGGATAAACATAAGGGCCAGAGATGTTTTATTATTGGTAACGGTCCTTCTTTAAACCTGCTGGATTTATCAAAATTAAAGAACGAGGTAACTTTTGGCGTAAATGCAATTTATCTTAACTACGAAAAAATGGGTTTCTATCCCACTTACTATGTAGTTGAAGACACGCTTGTGGCTGAAGACAGGGGCGCTGAAATCAACGAGTATAAAGGTTCTTTATATAAATTTTACGGGGCATATTTATCTTATGTGTTAAAGCCAGACGACAAAACGATCTTTATGCATGTTGTAAAAAATTATGCAGATAAGGCCAATTTCCCACTTTTCTCAAAAGACTGTAATAAGTTTCTCGGGGTTGGCGGAAGCGTTACGTTCCTGTGTTTGCAACTTGCCTATTATATGGGTTTCAAAGAAGTGATAATGATAGGTTTTGATCATAACTATGTTGTTCCGCAAAGCGCAATAATTACAAATAAAGGCGAAACCGGGTTTGATATTTTATCTACGGAAGATGATCAGAACCACTTTACCCCATCTTATTTTGGAAAAGGGTACAGGTGGCATGATCCCCAGGTAGAAAGAATGGAAGTAGGGTTTAAAAAAGCCAGGGATACTTTTGAAGCTGAAGGACGTGCGGTTTATAATGCTACAGCGGGCGGAAAACTTGAAGTATTCAAAAGAAAAAATTATAATGATTTGTTTCTATGAAAGTAAGCGTTCTCATAAATAACTATAACTACGCTCCGTATATAGATGATTGTATCAACTCATTGTTAAACCAGACATATAAAAACATTGAGATAATTTTCTATGATGATGGCTCAAAAGATAATTCTGTTGAAGTTGTCAGGAAGTATGAAGATAAAGTTACCATTATTGCCAACCCTAATTTTGGCCATAAACCAGGGTTAAACCAGGCTAATTCAATTAACCGTGCATTTGAAAAAAGTACAGGTGATATAATTTGTTTGCTGGATAGCGATGATTTTTTTTCAGCCGATAAAATAGAAAAGGTTGTGGGCGCTTTTGAGAAAAACGCTGATGCAGTACTGGTGCAGCATGCATTTTTTTTATATGTAAACCAGGAAATAACCGGAAAACAAAGTTTCGCAAGGGATATGGATTATCTTTTGCTATATAAAAAGAAAAGATGGACTGGCTTTTTTAATCCAACAAGTACCCTGTCATTCAGGCGTGAATATCTGAATAAATTATTGCCGCTGAAAATAGATGATAACTGGCGTGTTTGGCCAGATGTGAGACTGGCAAGGGTTGCACCGTATTTTGGTAAAGTGATTGTTATTAATGAACCCTTATCTTACTATAGAAGGCATGGTTCTAATGATTCGGCGGCCATGAACAAAAAAAGCGTTATCACGTTAAAGAACCAGGTAGCGCATCATAAGTACATTAATAAATTTTTGAAAGAGCGCAAACAAAAACCAATTAACTATTTTTTGAGTGTTCAATTTATAAGATTTTGTTTACAGTGCATATCGTTTAAATGACGAAAAACCGTTGAATGATACAGATATTTCTCTTTTTATTGCTTATTTCACTTTGTATCTTTCTTAAAAAGGAAGTAACATTATATGTTTTTGCATTCGTACTGCCTTTTCACTCATTTATTAAAAGTGCAATGGATTACTTAAAAATGGGTGGAGAGGTGTTTGCCCTATGGAAAGAAGTTGCAATTCTCATTTTCTTTTACAGGGTAATGCAGGATAAAAAGTTTAAGCTTAACAGAACCCTTATTTTAATATCCCTTTTCTTTTTCCTTATCATTATCGCTTATTATTTCTTAGCCACAGATCCTAAAAGTGGCCTTGCTGCACTGCGCAATCATATATTCCCGGTATTGTTGCTTATTGCAATTACCGCATGTCCTTTGCCAGCGAACTTTGCAGAAAACTTTTTAAAGTTCACTTTCATTGCTGCCTTTTTTAGCTTTATAGGTTGCGTTTTGCAAAGCTTTGTTTTCAGCTTGCAAATTGGTGCAATTAAAGGGGTAATTGATTTTGTAGACGATGCAGGTTACGTTCAGTATACTACCAACTCCGCTAGAATTATGGGTATGGAACGTATGTCTGGCCTGTTTGGCGGCCCTAATGATCTTGGCCTGTATTGTGCTTTTGTAATTGTTTTAACTTTTGGTGTTTTATCCTTTAAGCCAAAAATCAATCTCACAAAGTGGAAGCTATACTTTATATATATCACCCTTGCCATGGCTGCATTTTGCATTCTGTTATCTTTTTCCAGGGCAGGCTGGGTTATTAGTTTCATTGGGTGTTTTATTCTGATGAGAACAAATAAGGTGAAGGTTGGCATGCATACAATAATTATCGGCAGTTTTGTTCTTGTTACGGGGCTGGTTGTTGTATTGCAAAAAGTTCCGGACAAGTTTCTTAAGATTTTTGAAAACTCCGTTACATTAAAAGAAGCAAGCGCCGCCAACAGAAGTGAGTCGTTTTACAATGGAATGGAGAAAGATTTTTCAGAACCGTATGGTCATGGCCTTGGTACTACTGACAATAGAAACAAAGGGTATGAATTTGCAGTGGAGAGCGCTTTCTGGAATATCGCGTATGAAATCGGCATTTTTGGGTTAATAACCTTGATCATGTTTTATGTGAGTATAGCAAGGTTTACGCTAAGGGATAAATTAAATTATAAAGCAAACTTTTTTTCTCATGTTTCGGTCGCACTCATTTCCGTGTCTGTTATTGCCAGCTTTTTCTCTTTAAACACCTATGGCATGCCTTATATTTATTATTGGTGGCTGTTAATGGGCTTGGGTATGAATGCGTCCTCAATTTTTCATAAACTTCAGGCATATGAAATCATATCATCATTATCAAATAAACGTGTTCAGCCTACTTAGGCTGATGATCATCTGCGGTGCTTTTGTATGTATACATGGTACTTCTTATGCACAGGCAGATAATAATTTCTTTGACGTAACTAAAGCAGGGGTAAAGAATGACGGATCTGAGGATAGTAAAGACAAAATAATTCAATTACTTGGTACACATAAAAAGTTGTACTTCCCCAAAGGGAATTACCTGGTGAATGGACAAATAGAATTTGAGGGTAACAATATTTTCTTTAAAGGAGATGATAGTTCAACCACAAAATTTATTCAGAAAAAGAATTACTCAAACATTATCATTTTCAAAGGAAGCAACTGTTCTTTTCGGAACATAGGATTTGTTCAAACAGGCTATGGAGATGAAAGTAAGATGTTTGAATCTTATGGCAGTGGTATATGTATTTTGAGAGGAAACAATAACATTATCGAAAACTGTTCTTTTACAGGTTGTGGAGACGCAAAGGCATCTAATGTTAAGTCAGAGAACAATGCGGTAAAAAGTTCGGCCGGGGTTTACATCAGCGGTGGAAAAGATAACCTTGTAACCAAATGTAAGTTTACCAACTCCATTATGGGGGTGAATGTAGACGACTATCAAAATTTTAAAATTGGTGATGCAAGACGTTTTGCCGTAAGTAATAATGATATTAAAAGTAATTTATTTACAGATTGTAACAAAGGTGTTGTAATTGACTTTGGCGGTGCAGATGGCGGTAAGGACCTTGCCGGTGGTACAATTTCGGATAACGTTTTTGAAAAGAAAGCACTTGGCGATAAGGCAATTTTATTGGCCTTGTTTAACAACACAGATTCTGTGATAATAAACAATAATAATTTTAAAGGAGGCTTTAACGATGCTATAGGAGTGATAAAGGGTAGCAGAAACGTAAGGATATCTAATAACAATATTGATAACGCTTATTCTGGCATCACCCTGTATTCCAGCGGTTTTTATAACCGTAAAATATTAATTGCAAACAATACCATCACCAATTCAGCCTATACTGCAATAGCGCTTCATTCTTCCGGGCAAATTGAAATTTCCGGTAATAAACTAACAAACAATAAAACAGCCATCTCTCTTTCTAACTATGCAGATTCTGTGAAAATCAAACAAAACCTGATTGATAAGATTAATACTTCAGGAATAGCTTTGAACAACGTGGTAAATGTTGACATATCTGATAATGAGCTGTACTTTACCAATAGCAATTCATCAAATGGAATTATTGTAGACGGGGCAATTAAAAACGACCTCAATATTGTTAACAATCATTTCTCTGCTCAGAGTTCAGCAGCAGGCGCAAGTGCCAGGCAGTTTTCTGCATCTGCAGTAGCTGCGCCTAAAAATTTCAATGCTATTAAAGTGATATCGAAAGACAAGGGGAAAATAAAAAATCTAAATTCTATCGTATCAAAAAATACATTTGAAGGAATGAAGGGAGAACAGCAGTTAAGGCAATAAATAATAGTATCGAACCAATATATTAATAACCATTCTGATTGCTTTTCTATGAATTAAGTATGATGACTGTACAACAACTTACTTAATTTGAATATAAACTTAACATGGATAAAAAGAAGATAAACCCCTATATAGAAGCACTTACATTAATAAAGAACAGACTCTTATTTGACTTGCGTTTTTCAAGTTTTGGTAACAGGAAAAAACTTGCGCGTTATAAAGACAAACATTTAAACGAAAAAGCAATTATTGTTTGTAACGGCCCATCATTAAAATATGTAAATTTTGATGAAATACAGGAGAGCGGCATCTTCACCATTGGTTTAAATAAGATCAACCTGTTGTTTGATACCGTTAAGTATAGACCCAACATAATTGTTGCCATTAATGAGATGGTAATTGAGCAGAATTTTGATTTTTACTATCAAACGGAAATCCCGGTATTTCTGGATTATGATGGTATAAAAAGAGCCGGTAAGTTAGACCAGGTAAATAAAATAAAGAATTTTTACATGCTGCATACCGCAGACATGGCAGGCAGGTTTGCAGAAGACGTTTCTGAAAGCATTTGCGCTGGCTACACGGTAACCTATGCAGCTATGCAAATAGCCTTTCATTTAGGGTTTAAAGAAGTTGCTGTAATCGGGTGCGATCATAACTTTGTTTCACAGGGTACTGCTAATAAGCTGATAGAACAAAAAGGCCAGGAAGACAATCATTTTATTCCAAACTATTTTAGTCCTGGAAGCAAATGGCATTTGCCTGATTTGTTAGGTTCTGAGTTTCATTACCAGATTGCCCGGGATACGTATTTAAAAAATGACAGGGCACTATATAATTGTACAGAGGGCGGAAAGCTGGAACTATTTGAGCGGAGAAAGCTGAGCGAATTTTTAAAGAAGTAATAATATTATCCAGAAAAACATTTTAAAATGTCTACGCCTTTGTTCTCAATTGTTACAGCTACCTATAATGCCCAGGCTTTTCTTGAAGAAACGATGCAGAGTATTTTGTCTCAGTCCTTCACAGATTTTGAGTATTTAATTATTGATGGCGGATCTCGTGACAATACAATTGAGATTGTAAAAAAATTCGAAGTTTATCCCCAGTTAAAATGGATTTCTGAAAAAGATAAGGGAATTTATGACGCCTGGAATAAAGGTGTAAAAATGGCTAAGGGAAAATGGATTATATTTCTTGGTGCAGATGATATTATGGCTGAGAATGCCTTAAAGGAGTATTATGAGTTTTTGCAAACTCAAAAGCAGGAAATGGAATATGTATGTTCTAAATTGGTGATGATCACAGATGACAGAAAACCACTTAGGGAAAAAGGATGCCCCTGGGTATGGAAAGAATTCAGGATTGTTAACCACCTGGCACATCCGGGATCTTTACATAACAGGAGTTTGTTTGATAAGTATGGATTGTATAATATAAAGTATAAGATTACCGGTGATTACGAACTCTTGTTAAGGCCTGGTGACAAACTGAAAGCCGCATTTTTAAACAAGGTAACAGTATACATGCGGGAAGGTGGCACAAGCGGAGGTTACAAAGCTTTGCGGGAACACAGGGAAGTGATGATAAATACCGGTAAAGTAAAAAAAAGTACGGCCAACTTTTACTTTTGGTTTTTTAAGCTGAAGATGGCTGCAAAAAATTTACTGAGAGCTGCGAACATTAATGTATATATGCGCAAATCTCATAAATAGGTTTTTATAAAATTGTTGAATAAAACATATTTGCGTATATAAGTGATTTTTACAATTTGCATAAATGGATACACCCCTTAAAGTTTTAATGATCGCCAGAAAAACACTTTTTTCTTCACCTGGCGGAGATACTGTGCAGATTGAATCTACAGCAAAGTATTTGAGAGTGCTGGGCGTTCAGGTAGATATCAGGCTTTCTGGTGAGAAGATAGATTACGATCAATACAAAATATTGCATTTTTTTAATATCATCAGGCCTGATGATATTTTACCTCATATTGCAAAGACCAAATTGCCTTTTGTTATTTCTACAATTTATGTGGATTATCGGGAATTCGAGAAAAAGAACAGGGAAGGCGTACTAAAACTCGCATCAAATATTTTTTCGGGAGATCAGCTTGAGTATCTTAAAACTATTGCCAGGTTTGTTCTGAATGGTGACAAGATTAATTCCCTGTATTATATGTTGACTGGCCAAAGAAATTCAATAAGACATGTGGCAAAGAAATCTGCCATGCTTTTGCCTAATTCTCATAGCGAGTATCGTCGCTTTGCAGAGGAGTATAAGATAAATAAACCTTACAGAAGCATACCTAATGCTATCGATGTTTCAATATTTGACGATACGGTTGTTCCAAATGAAAAGTTTAAAAACCATGTATTATGTGTGGGGCGCATTGAGGGCAGAAAAAATCAGTTGAACCTGATAAAAGCGGTCAGGGATACTAATTTATCTTTAACCATCATTGGAAAGCCTTCGCCCAATCACATGGCTTATTACAAGGCTTGTGTACAATTAGCCGCCGAAAGCAAAAATGTTCAGATAATAGAGCATATTTCACATAAAGAGCTTGCCGCTATTTTTAAAGCCGCAAAAGTACATGTGTTACCAAGCTGGTTTGAAACTACCGGTCTTAGTTCACTGGAGGCTGCAATTATGGGCTGCAATATTGTTGTTACCAGGAAAGGGGATACAGAAGAATATTTTGAAGACCTGGCTTTTTATTGTGATCCGGAAAATGTTGAATCAATTAGAAAAGCGGTGACTGATGCATATGATAAACCAGTGGAGAACAAGCTAAAAAATAAAGTATTAGAATGTTATACCTGGCAAAGGGCAGCAGAAACAACTTTGGATGCTTATCAGGCTGTATTGAAAGATGTTTAATAACACCTGCTTGATAGTAAGATAATAATAACCAAAATAACTTATGAGAGTTGCAATTATAGGAACACGGGGTATTCCAAACAATTACGGTGGGTTTGAACAATGCGCAGAGTACTTGGCATTGGGATTGGTGGAAAAGGGACATGAGGTACTGGTTTATAATTCGCATAACCATCCCTATCAGTTAAAAGAATGGAACGGTGTACAAATTATTCATTGCTATGATGCGGAATATAAGTATGGAACGTTTGGCCAGTTCTTATATGACAGAAATTGTATAAAGGACGTAAAGAAAAGAAAGTGTGATGTCATTTTACAGTTAGGTTATACAAGCAGCTCCGTGTGGGGATGGATGCTTCCTAAAAATGTGGTTGTTACAACCAATATGGATGGTTTGGAATGGAAGCGGACAAAGTACTCGTCCCCGGTAAAGAAATTTCTTCAATATGCAGAAAAATTGGGTGTCCGTTACAGTGATTACCTGATTTCAGACTCTATTGGTATACAAAACTATCTAACTGAAAAATACGGGCGTGACTCAACATTTATCGCCTATGGGGCTTATTTATTTACAAATCCCGATGAAGCAGTAATTAAACCATATGTAAGTACGCCTTACGATTATGATATGCTTATTGCCAGGCTTGAGCCTGAAAACAGTATTGAAATAATTTTAGATGGGGTAGCTGCAGCAAAAAGTAAGCGTAAATTTTTGGTGATTGGCAAACATCAGACAAAGTATGGCGAATATTTAAAAGAGAAATTTAAGGGGATTGATAATATAATATTTGCAGGGGCAATTTATGATCTTAACGTGTTAAACAACCTGAGGTATTATTCAAATATATATTTCCATGGTCATACGGTTGGTGGAACCAATCCCTCACTTCTCGAAGCAATGAGCAGCAACGCATTAATATGTGCCAATGATAACCCTTTTAATAAGTATATACTGGGTGAAGATGCCTTCTATTTCTTAGAGAAAAATGATGTAACTAAAGTTCTGGACAATCCCGAAGTTCAAAAGCTTAATAAAAATGCTGCGGAAAAGCTGGCTGGAAACAGTGAAAAAATTAAAGAACTTTATCAGTGGGATATTATAGTTGAACAATATGCACAACATTTGAATGATGTTTTCAAACAAGGGGTTCAAAGAAAATAACCGGTGAGCAATACCTTAATTGGAGTAATAATTCGAAACCTGCTCTGATGTACTAAGATACCTGTTGTAAACTTTTACCCTTTTCATTCGCCCTGCAAAGTTTGTAGTAAAGAATGGCGAATTGAATATATCGTAATTTATATTAAAGGGCACTCTTTTCCAGCCAAAAGCATCAGCGTTTCCGCCATCATATAAGTTTCCATTCAGCATGATGGTTATAATCCTGGATTTATCATCCATCGCTATTGTTACTGTATTCTGCTTATTCTCCTTTAAATTTAGGTTAGCTGTAAATGAGTAAATACTGGAATTATTTCGAAATAAATTTAATGCCAAAGCCCCATTGTCTGTAACACTTACTTCTGCGTAGTTACCCGATGAATTTTTAGTAGATAAGATAACCTGGTTATTGAGTGAGTTTAAGTTAAAGGCCAACTCAATGGTAAAGCCATTCCAGTTAGCAGATCCGGTTCCGAAAGACGTATTGTTGAGGGAATCAAAATTGGTGACATGCGATATAAGTCCATTTTTTATCAATTCTTTTTTCTCTCCCTGGCCCCACAGGTCCTCGATTAAGCCTTTTTGAATTTTATGGATCCTGGCCTGCTCTTTTTGCGTCTCGGAAATGTAATAATCCCCGGAATCTTCAATTAAGTCAGGATAGCTTACAGAATTCTTTGATGAGGTATCCCTGCTGTATAAGAGAATTTCCGGTTGAGACCACTTAATTATTCCGTTCTTTTCTATGCCCCCGCTTATCCATGCCGGGTTTCTATATCCAAACCAGGTAGTGCTGTTGTTATGAAACCAGAGTAAATATTTTCCATTGGCACATTTAAAAACTCTGGTACATGCCCGTGGGTTTTTTATCAAGTATCCGTTATCATATTTTGCATATACCGGCCTGTCCCAGGTTTTACAACCATCCTTGGAATAGCTTTCTGCCGGGTAACCTTTGGCCGTTCTGTAAACGCAATAAAAATTACCATTGTTTAACGGAACTATATTATGCTCTTCCTGGATATAGCCCATAGATTCTGTTCTGATGCCTTTGGCCGAAGAAGGAAAGAAAGACCAATTGAGCTTTGATGCATCGGGTTCCGTATTTATATTGGCGCACTTTGCTATCCATCCCTCACCTATAAAAGTAGAGAAGTTTCCTATTTTGGTGAAGGCAAAATACATTTCAGAATTTGCTGATACAGGTTTGCAGATACTCCAGAACATCTGATGCCTGCCCTGCCATTCATTATTGAGGTCAATTGCAGAAACCGGAATTTCTAATTTCTGCCGCCCGGACCAACTTATACCGTTGTCATCAGAAAATTTGTAGCACAATTTATTTACCTGGTCAGATCTGCTGGAATAGCTATTGCTTACTGTTATATTATCCTCGTTGTATCCATAAAAAACATAGATTCTGCCAAAACTGGTAAGATAAGGTATTGCGTAAGATGCAGATGGCCCTGAAGGCTGTTCCAGAACCTGGCTAAAAGACCAGGTCTTTCCTTTGTCTTTACTAAATGATATCCCGATTGTTGTTCCTACGCCACCTTCTTTATTGTCAGATTTTGTGAAAGCGCATAGCCAGTTATTGGCTGACAGTTTAAGGATATAAGGCTGGTCAATATAAGCAGAATGATAAATCGTGTATCCCTGTTCAATAACACGATCGTCTAAAAAATCATACTCAAAAAAAGCTTCTGTCACATTTTTTTTACATGCGCATAATAAGATCATGCAGCAAAAAACTACAACTGGGTTTTTGAGCATTTTTTAAGACATTGGGCGTTGGTTGACTAACTGGGTTTATACAACATTTTATGCCGGTTTATACTTCTCCTTCCATACCTTATCCCTTAATTTTAGAAAAGTGTTTTCTACAAAATGATAAGTAAGAGAAGACAAGCCTGCACAGATAGCGGCAAATAAAATCAAATTTATGATTGTATAAATGCCACCCGTTTTAGGAATAAGTTTGTGTACAATATGATGAACAAATACATGCGTTAGGTAAAGTGAATACGATATTTTACTAATGAACGATACGCTGTTCTTAATAATGGGAACGTTACAGGTTACCCCAAAACAATAAGGAAGCGTAAATAAAACGGCTAAGTTTACCAGTGAAAAATAAATGGTTTTGGAAAAGAACGTTGCGTCGTTTGTTTTATAGTAATAATCAGATAAAATATCATTCATAAAGACAGCCGATGTTATCACTAACAAGAGTATTCCAACAAAGAGCATTGGTTTTTTATTGTTTATGAAAGATTGTTTCCGGGTATTATACCAAAATGCACCCAACACGCCGAACGCAATCGAATCTTCCCGGCAAATAACAGCCTTCCTCAAAGATTCACTCCACAATGGGTTTTCCAATGCTGAATAAAACACCCTAACCAGCATAGGGCAGATAAGGTATATTATAATCACTATGAAGATGATGTTCTTCCTGCTTACTGAGTTCTTAAGTAACCGGTGTACAAGCAACAGGATAATGGGGAAAGAAAGGTAAAACCACTCTTCAATAGATAGGCTCCAGGAAATACCATAAAAATCATTATTGTAACCAAAGAAGTTTTGAAGAAATAAGAAATACTTCCATAAACCGGTAATCGCTTCTCCCTTAATTACCGCAGTTGTAAATATTGTTACAAATAAAATGAAGTAATAAAGGGGCAATGTTCTAAACCAGCGTCGCATCCAGAAATTCAGTATAAAGGGGCGGCCATAATCAGCTTCATTTAGAAAACCCTTTATAATAATGTTCCCAATAAGAAATCCGCTAAGAACAAAAAATATTTCTACGCCGTAGTATCCAAGAATATAGAAGTAAGGAACATATTTGGAAAAAGCCGGAATAGGGGATAAGTTGCCTGCAACCCAATGATGAATCAGAACAAACAGAATGGCCAATGCCCGCATCAGGTCTAATCCAAAATTTCTCTTTTCGTGTACCATCTTTAAAATTTAGTAGTTGGGGTGGTTTTCTTAAAATTTTTCAATGGCAGCAATACCTGTTTTATTTTAGTTTTTTTAAATATTCACCGTAACCACTCTTTATATATACATCGGCTAATTTATCTAATGCTTCTCGTGTAATAAATCCCATCCTGTATGCCACTTCCTCAATACAGCCAACTTTCTGGGCCTGTCTTTTTTCAATTACTTTTACAAATTCGCATGCATCGCTTAATGAATCGAATGTGCCGGTATCCAGCCATGCGATGCCCCGGTTCATTACCCCTACATTCAAATCGCCCCTTTCAAGATAAACCCTGTTAACATCTGTAATTTCATATTCGCCGCGTGGGGAAGGGCTTATATTCTTCGCAATTTCAACAACACTGTTATCATAAAAGTAAAGGCCTGGTACCGCGTAATTTGATTTTGGAAGAGCAGGTTTTTCTTCTATAGATACAGCTTTGAAATTTTCATCAAATTCAACCACACCGTAACGTTCTGGGTCATTTACCTCGTAAGCAAATATTGCGGCCCCATCAACATTATTAAAAGATTGCACAAGTTTGCTAAAGCCGGAACCATAAAAAATATTATCTCCCAATATCAACGCAACTTTATCGTTTCCAATAAAATCAGCGCCTATTACAAATGCTTGCGCTAGTCCATTCGGTTTCTCCTGAACCGCATAGGAAAAAGAACATCCAACTGCTGAACCATCGCCCAAAAGCCGTTGAAATTGCACAGAATCATCAGGTGTTGTTATAATCAATATTTCATTAATACCCGCCAGCATCAGTACAGAAAGCGGGTAATAAATCATTGGCTTATCATAAATAGGCATTAACTGTTTGCTGATCCCTTTGGTTATTGGATATAATCTTGTACCCGACCCGCCAGCAAGAATGATTCCTTTCATGAATGTTTTAGTTTAAATAAGATCTGTTAACAATGGGTTTATTTTGTCTTTCTCAGAGAGTATAAGCTCTTCTTCAGGCAAGCCCCAGTTAATATTAATTGATGGGTCGTTATACAGCAAACCGCCATCTGCAGATTTGTTATAGTAGTTGTCACATTTGTAAAAAAAAGTAGCCTCATTGCTTAAAACTACAAACCCATGGGCAAATCCCCTGGGTATATAAAGCTGGGTGGCAGAGTCTTCTGAAAGTTCGATTGAAAAATGTTGTCCATAGGTCGGAGAGTCCTTACGGATATCTACTGCTACATCTAATACCTTGCCTTTTAATACCCTTACAAGTTTTGCCTGCGCATGCTTCCCCCTTTGAAAATGCAACCCTCGTAAAACTCCTTTTACAGACGAAGATTGATTATCCTGTACAAAATCAGTTGATATGCCGGTGAGATCGTAAAATTTTTTCTTATTAAAGCTCTCAAAAAAATATCCACGGTCATCTTTGAGCCAGGTATCATGAACAATAAAACATCCGGCGAGATTTGTAGCTTCAATTTTCATTTTAAATATCCTTATTCCTGGGGAGGCCTTTTATTATGTTTATGATTTTTGTTTGCTGACTATTCCGGCATTTTTACCGTAATTGCCTATTATCTTTCCTGATATTGCTGCTCATAATAGCGCTGGTAATCTCCGGAGGTAACATGCTCAAGCCACTCGCCATTTTCCAGGTACCAGTCAATGGTTTTGCTTAAGCCCTCTTCAAAAGTTACTGATGGAGACCAGCCTAGCTCTTTGTTTATTTTGGTTGCATCAATGGCATACCTTAAATCATGGCCTGGCCTGTCTTTCACATAAGAAATCAATTGTTCACTGGTTCCTGCCGGTCTGCCCAGCTTTTCATCCATCAGCTTACATAACAGTTTTACCAAATCAATATTTTTCCATTCGTTAAACCCGCCGATATTATAAGTTTCTCCGTTTTTTCCGGTATGAAAAACAGTATCAATTGCCCTTGCATGATCTATCACATACAACCAATCCCTCGTGTTCTCGCCTTTGCCATATACCGGTAACGGTTTGTTGTTGATAATGTTATTGATAAACAAAGGGACCAGTTTTTCCGGAAAATGATTAGGGCCGTAGTTGTTGGAACAATTGGTAACTACAAAAGGAATATGATAAGTTTCACCATAAGCCCGTACAAAATGGTCTGAAGATGCCTTACTGGCACTATATGGAGAATTTGGTGAATAAGAAGTGGTTTCAGTAAAGAGACCGCTTTCGCCTAACGTACCGTAAACTTCATCTGTTGAAATATGGTAAAAACGATGTTTGGACAAATCATCTTTCCAGAATTTTTTTGCTGTTTCCAACAGGTTTACTGTGCCAATGATGTTTGTGTACACAAAATCAAGCGGTGAATGAATAGAGCGGTCAACATGAGATTCTGCAGCAAGATGAATAACGTCCGTGATGTTGTGGCGCTCAAAAACGGCCTTAATTTCTTCCTGATTCAGCAGATTAGCTTTTTCAAAAGTATAATTGCCTGCATTTTCTATATCCTTCAGATTCTCCAGGTTTCCAGCATATGTTAAAGCGTCCAGGTTAATGATTGAGTAGTTAGGGTATTTGTTTACAAAAAGCCTTACCACATGTGAGCCAATGAATCCGGCTCCGCCGGTAATTAAAATATTCGCGGTTTCCATGGAAAATTTTGCAGCAAAATAAATGGTAAAAAAGCAATTGAACCAATTAATTTGAAGATTAAGCGTGCAGGCAGCAAAATTTCTCAATTTGGTAAAACAGTTGAAACTATTTTGATAGCAGCGCTACCCAAATAGTTTTTTTTCTACCAATTCGCAAATAATATGACCAATCATAATATGACTTTCCTGGATTCTTGGGGTATTTTTTGAAGGTACATTAAACAGGAAGTCGCTTATGTTTTTAAGGTCACCTCCGCCAATGCCTGTAAAACCGATAGTGGTTACTTCTTTTGAGCGGGCAGTTTCAAAGGCTTTTATAATGTTGGGGGAATTACCGGAAGTACTCAACCCGATTAAAATATCGCCTTTTGTAGCAAATGCTTCTACCATTCTTGCATAAATAATATCATAATGGTAGTCATTTGCTACTGCAGTTAAGTAAGATGAATTGCAATGCAGGGCTTCAGCCGGCAAAGGTTTCCTGTTGATGTAAAAGCGTCCGGAAAATTCGGCTGCAAGATGTTGTGCATCAGCGGCACTTCCCCCATTACCACAGAAAAAAACCTTTCTTCCATTTTGAAAGGCGGTGGAGATGAGATCCACAACTTCTTCTACACGTTTAATCAGAATGTCATCTTCCAATAATTGTTTTTTTACCTCAGCAGATTCAGAAATGATCTCTTTAATCCTGTCTGTCATATATATGGCTTAAATATTTTGAAGAAATTGGCCTAATTTTTTCGAAGAAAGGCTTTTTTTTACTAATTTTATATTAATGTTAACAGGGCTGCTGTTTAGCAAAATTCTGTTCTTACATTAAACAAAAATACTATCTTTGCAATCTCCCCAATGAAAAGTCGTGCGTCTAACCTGCTTGTCAAAATTTTAAAGCTTAATTAAGCCTACTTATGGGACAACGCTTTAGCTATTACATGAGACTTACTTTGTTAGTCACAGACTTTTTAATTGTAAATGGATGTCTGCTTCTTGGCTACAGATTAAATCTCTGGTTTAATGAACAGGAATTTTTTTGGAAGACCCTTTTTTCTACCAATCTTGATAAATTGGTAGTGATCAATATTGCATGGTTAATTTCCGCTTTTATTTTCCGTCTATATGGTCAGCAAACAGTGGCCAGGGTTGAATATGTATTCAGGCAAACCTGGAGAACGGCTGTAGTTCACATCGTTGCTGCTTTTGTAGGATTGTACTTTTTGCAGGATGTTACCATCAGGGGGGTAAAATATGTAAGTTGGGATAAAAGCTTTATCATTTTCTATGGCATCCTTATTGCCAGCTTGTTTACGGTGAGCAGGTTCCTCCTTACTTATATTATTGAATTCATGGTTAAAAAAACTAAGATCAAAAGAAAAATTGCAATTGTTGGTTATAATGAGACAGGTATTCAACTGGCTGCTTATTTCAAAGACCATCATTCTATTTATAGTTTTGCAGGATTTTTTGATAATACAGAAGGCTATTACTCTGTAAATGCAGGTGGTAAAATTGTAGGGCCTATTGAAAAGTGTATCAACTACGCGGTTGAAAATAACATCAAAGAAATATATTCAACCATATTGCCTAATCAGCATACAGAGGTTGACAGACTTATTGAATATGCTGATAGAAATTGCGTAAGGGTGAAATTTGTACCAGGTAATCCTGAATCTGGACATGAAGATTTTCATCACATGGAATATATTGACAAATTCCCTGTAGTTGCCTTACGGGCTGAACCCTTATATCAGCAAAGGAACAGGGTAAAGAAAATGATCTTTGATATTTTATTCAGTTCGTTTGTGATCCTGTTCATTCTTTCATGGCTTACACCACTTATTGGTTTGCTTATTAAACTTGAATCCAGAGGCCCGATGTTCTTTAAACAAAAGAGAACAGGTGAAGACAATGAACCATTCTGGTGTTTGAAGTTTAGAAGTATGACGGTAAATAAAGACAGTGATTCCGTTCAGGCCACCAAAAATGATATGCGTATAACTAAAATAGGCGCATTTCTCAGAAAAACAAGCCTTGACGAATTACCTCAGTTCTTTAATGTTATTCGCGGCGAAATGAGTATTATCGGTCCCAGGCCGCACATGCTTAAACACACCGAAGAATATGGCGCTTTAATTGATAATTTCATGGTCCGCCATTTTTTAAAGCCCGGAATTACAGGATGGGCACAGGTTAACGGGTACCGGGGCGAGACAAAAGATACAGAAACCATGGCAAAGAGAGTTGAGTATGATATATGGTACATGGAAAACTGGTCGTTAATGCTGGATATTAAAGTAATCTTTATGACCATCATTAATATTTTTAAAGGAGAAGAAAATGCGTATTAATAAGATATTTAATAAATAAAAAGTTTTGTGTAACCTTGTATCCCTTGATACAAGGTTTTTTATGCCCTAATCATAACCAGGCTTGCAGAACAAACTAACTACCTGATGAGGATAAAAATTGCTACCTTATTTGCGACCGTATTGCTTTTGCTAACATCTGCCAGTTCTTATTCGCAGGAAAGGCTTGGGCTAACCAACGCCTGGAATGAGCGCTTGTTGCTTACCGGCGATTCTGTAATGCACACCATTTGGAAGCCCATACTTTTTTATGATACTGCTTCCCAAAAGGCTTCCGGAACCTGGCTGCAACGTAAGGCTTTCCAGGAACACTTGCTGGCGGTTGAGCAGCCGGGTCTTAATATTTATGGCGACTTTATCTCTGATACATATATTGGCAGAAGCAAAAGAAACCTGAAACTGGCCAATGGAAAGGAATCTGCAAAAACACCTACCATGAATTCAAGGGGGGTACGCATTTTCGGAAATGCCGGTTCCAAATTTTATTTTGAGACGGAGTTTTATGAAAACCAGGGTAAATTTCCCGGCTATGTTGATAGCTTCATCAGGGTAAATAAGGTGATCCCAGGCCAAAACAACTATAAAAATATAGGCGATGGTGCAGGGTTTGATTACAACTATTCTTCTGCACGAATGATTTATGTGCCATCTTCCCATTTCCTCTTTGATCTTGGTTACGGTAAAAATTTTATTGGAGATGGTTACCGTTCGCTGCTATTATCAGACTGGTCTTATAATTATCCATATTTACGTATTGCTACTACCTGGGGCCGCATTCAATATTCCGCTATGTGGAGTCAATACATCAGCGATATCAACTTCTCTCAAAACAATAAGCTGGGATATTATAGAAAATGGTCGCAAACCTATTGTCTTGATTGGAAAGCTACAGACAAGTTAAGCATCAGCATATTTGAATCTGTGATGTGGCCCGACCAGGATTCACTTCGGAATAAGGATATGAGTGGCTGGCTACTTAGCCCGGTAATGTTTGCTCATGGTAAAAATGCACCATCGGGTACACCCAATAACGCTATTGCAGGTTTAAACCTGAAATATAAAGTGTTACCTAAAACCAATGTCTATGGCCAGTTGATTGTAGATCAGTTAGGCAAAACTAGCAGTTGGAAAAGCAGGTATGGCTTCCAGGTGGGCGTAAAAAGTGCAGACGTATTCAATGTTCCTAATCTGGATATTACTGCTGAATATAACAAGGTAAGGCCTTATACATATGCTTCCAATTCACTTAATACCAACTATGCGCATCTTAATACGCCTTTGGCAGATCCTTTAGGAGCTAACTTTAAAGAAGCGATCGGCGTTGCTACTTACCAGTATAAAAAATGGTGGTTCAGGGGAGAATTAATTATTGCGAAGTATGGCAATGATTCAACCAGCAGCCAGAATTACGGGCATAATATTTTTAAACCTATTGACAGTCGCAGCAGGGATGAAGATGTGAAAACCGGCCAGGGTTTGAAGTCAGATCTCTTTTTTGCTGATCTCAAAGTGGCCTACATCATCAATCCCAAGAGTAATCTTAGAATAGAAACCGGCTTCACTTTTAGAAATGATAAGAACAGCCTCAGAAAATTTGAAGACAGGTATTTTTATATTGGTCTGAGAAGTTCTTTCCGCAACCTGTTCTATGACTTTTAAATTAATCTTTCCTGGTATGAAGAAGTATAGTGTCCTTTTACTTTTGCTGTTCCATATACAAGCCTATGCCCAGTCGATACCCCTTGTGCAGGGTGTACAGGAGAGAGTGAACTATCTTGCGATGGAAGCCGACAGTACTATTTTTACCGGTTACCGTAGCATGGATTGGCTTGAGTTGAAAGGTATTCCGGGATTACAAAAAAAGACCGTGGCAGACAGTACTTTCGGTTTATCTGCTAACCAGCGATATAAATCTGCTTTTAGTTATCTTGGTAATAACAATTGGGTGCAGTGGGGTGGCCCAAAATCGCTATTTGCGATTGACCCATATATAGAAGCGGCAGGTGGTAAGACAGATGCGAAAGACGGCATGTTGTTACAAGGCGCATTGGGGCTGAGAATGCAGGGAGTAGTAAATGATAAAATTTCTTTTGGCGCCGGATTCTATGCAAATCTTACAGAATTTCCAAGTTATGTAGATCAACGGATCGTATCACGAAGTAATGTAATCCCTGGTCAGGGTATTGGTACGCTTAAGAATAAGGGTCGGTATTCGTATAGCAGGCCAGATCTCTATTTTACTTATCAGCCGGGGAAACATTTTCTCGTAACTGCAGGATATGGCAAACAGTTTATCGGGGATGGTTACAGAAGTCTTTTTCTTTCTGATAACTCTTTTAATTATCCCTACGTAAGGTTGCAAACCCGTTTCTGGAAATTTACTTACAATGTGTTATACAGCCGCTACAATAACCTGCGCGAAATAGACGGTAGCAAACAGGGTAAGTACAGCACTACGCATTATTTGGGAATGAACATTGGCAAGAAGTTACAGGTAGCGGTATTTGAGAACATCATCTGGGTTGCACGGGATACCAATTATCATCGCGGGTTTGATGTACAATACTTAAATCCCATCATCTTTTTGCGACCGGTAGAGTTTACTGTGGGTTCCCCGGATAATGCCATGTTAGGATTTACCTGGAAATACAAGTTGTACAAAAAGGGGTATATCTATGGCCAGGTGGGCCTGGACGACCTGAATTTTACTGCCAGCCTGGACAGTAACAAACAACATCTGAATAATAAATATTTTATACAATTGGGAATATGGAATAAAGATATATTTAATGTAGAAGGATTGTCCTGGAGGTTTGAGTGGAATACGGTGCGCCCTTATACTTATGGCCATAGAAAACCTGAACAGAATTACACACATTACGGGCAAGCCCTGGCAGACCCTTTTGACGCTAATTTTCATGAGCTGATTTCTATTTTCAGATATAGTAAAAACAGGTGGTTTGGTTCACTGGAAAACCTTTACGCCATCAGGGGTGAGAACCCGGGATTACCCTACAATAACGGCGAAGATTTATGGGGTGGGGAAGCTGGGGTGCCGTTGTTTGGCAGCAGAACATTACAGGGTATCAAAAACAAATATTTCTTTAGTAAGTTGTCTGCCGGCTATTTGCTAAATCCAAAAAACAGGTTGTCATTACAGGCTGATCTTACGTATCGCAAACATTCTAATCCACAGGCAAGCGCATCAGAATTTATATTCTCGTTTGGTATAAGAACAGACTTGTTTAATTCTTACCAGGACTTTTAGTTTGAGGTTGACGGCTTACAATCAATCACCCGAAGTTGTATAAACTTCTCGCCATTCCATTCATTCATGTCCAGGGTATAGACAAGGTCGAAATTTTTACTTAACTGTAGCAAAGGAAGCTTATCTGCCATATCAAACCCAATGCCTGTAAGCTTTACGTTATCATGGTTTACATCGAACCGGAGATGTTTTTCTTTTACAATTTTAGAAAACCCATTGTCTTTAACGCCTCTTGTAATAAAAACCGGTCGCATGTTTTCCGGTCCGAAAGGTTCCATTTGCTGAACAATCTTATAAAAAGCAGGTGTGATTTCTTTAAAGCTGATTTCTGCATCAATGGTGATCTCCGGCACCAGCAGGTTCTCATCAATAATACCTGCTACAACTTCTTCAAATTTCTGGCTGAAGGCTTCTACATTTTCCGGCAGTAACGTCATGCCCGCAGCCGCAAAATGACCGCCATACCCAAGTAAATGTTCACGGCAGGCATGTACCGCTTCATAAAGATTAAAGCCGGCCACACTTCTTGCACTGCCGGCAACAATTTCACCGCTTTTGGTAAGTACTACAGTTGGGCGATAATAACCTTTATCTATCAGCCTGGAAGCAACAATACCCACTACACCTTTATGCCAATGTTCCTGGTATACTACCGTTGTTTTTCTGTTGATCAGAATTTCATTGGAACTGATCATGCTTAAAGCCTGCTCGGTTATTGAGAGGTCTGCCTCTTTGCGATCCGTATTATCACTGTGCAACAGTTCTGCAATGGCAAGTGCTTTATCATAATCGGTTTCTATAAAAAGCTGAACGGCCTTGCGTGCATCATCCATTCTGCCGGCAGCATTTATCCTTGGGGCAATAACAAATACCAGGTTATTTACAAACATCTCTTTTTGAATGTTTGAAAGCTGCATTAATGCTTTTATACCTAGGCAGGGATGATCGTTTATTTTTTTTAAACCATAATAAGTTAATACCCTGTTCTCCCCTGTAATGGGAACAATATCTGCAGCAATAGCTGTAGCAACAAGATCAATATATTGCAGGTAAGAAGAAGCTGGCAACGAAAGAAAGGTTGCGATGGCCTGCATCAGTTTAAACCCAACACCACAGCCACATAGCTCTTTGAAAGGGTAATTGCAGTCTGTTTGTTTAGGATTGAGAATTGCTACAGCCGGAGGTAATTCTTCTTCCGGCAGATGGTGGTCACAAATGATAAAATCTATGCCAAGCTCTTTTGCATAAGCAATAAGGCTTACTGATTTTATACCGCAATCCACAGAAACAATTAAGCCGATTTTATTTTCAAAGGCATAATCAATACCGGCTTTTGAAATGCCATAACCTTCTTTATAGCGGTGCGGAATATAATAATCGATATTAGGATAAAGATTGCCTAAAAACTGGTACATCGCGGCAACAGAGGTAGTGCCATCTACGTCATAATCACCAAAAACCAGGATGCGTTCATTACGATGAAAGGCTTTATCAATGCGTGCTACGGCCTTATCCATATCTTTCATCAGGTAAGGGTCATGAAGCTGGGAAAGTTCCGGTCTGAAATAATCTTTTGCCGCTTCATAAGAGGCAATACCTCTCTGTACAAGTATCCGGCAAATCGTTTTGCTTATGCGAAGGGTACTCTGCAGATCTGAAGCAGGCTTTTCTTCTGCCTCCAATATTTTCCAGCGTTTGATCATGTTCAATTAGAAATTCCTGTCTGTTGTAAAGCGAACTAAATCCTCCAGCGCATCCCTTACTTCATTCCTGGGAAAAGTATACAGCAGGGCAAGCGCTTCGTCCCTGAAATATAACATTTTTTCAGTGGTATACCGAATGCCCCCGCTCTCCTTTACAGAATCGATCACAAAATTGACCTTATCTTTTTGCGTGTTTTCATTCTTTACGATATAGATCAATTTTCTTCTAAGTGCAGGTTCACAATTATTCAGGGTATATATAAGCGGAAGGGTGAGTTTTTTTTCTTTGATATCGTTACCTGTTGGCTTACCGATATTCTGGCTGCCGTAATCAAAAAGATCATCTTTTATCTGGAAAGCCATTCCTACTTTTTCTCCAAAAAGCCGCATGGTTTCTATTTGTTCATCATTATCAAATGTAGAAGATGCACCGGCTGCACAACAGGCCGCAAGCAATGAAGCCGTTTTTCCCTTGATGATTTCATAGTATACATCTTCCTTCAGATTCAGGCTGCGTGATTTTTCCAGTTGAAGCAGTTCCCCTTCGCTCATCAGTTTAATCGCATCCGAAAAAATTTCCAATACCCGGTGGTCTTTATGACTAAGGGAAAGCAGTAATCCTTTAGAGAGAAGATAGTCGCCCACGATTACAGCGATCTTATTTTTCCATACAGCATTGATAGAAAAGAAACCCCGGCGTTCCATTGATTCATCCACCACATCATCATGAACAAGGGTGGCCGTATGTAAAAGTTCTACTAATGAAGCAGCCCTGTAAGTAGAATGGTTTACCTCGCCCCCGAGCCTTGCACTAAGCAGTACAAACATTGGGCGTAGTTGTTTGCCCTTGCGCTTAACAATATAAGACATAATCCTGTCTAACAGCGCCACCCTGCTTTTAACTGCTTCCCTGAAATGTTCTTCAAATTCTGCCAGTTCCTTTGCTATAACCTGAAGGGCTTTTTCCATATATTAAACTTGGCTGCAATATACCGTAATTGCAAAATAGCAGCCTATATAGTAACGGCACATTGCAATAAAAGAAATGAATTATAGAAAGACCCAAGGAAAATAAATTGTAAAAATTTGGTATTTCATGGCCATTCTATAAATTTGCGGTTGATATTTATTAGGGAAACATTAAACAATAATCTTAAATTATACCTATGGCAAGCAAAAAGTACGCTTTGGTAGCAGGCTTATTAGGCCTTATTCAAACAGTTTCATTTGCGCAACGGAATGACGCAAATTCCGATTGGGCACTTGACTCTTCGAAAGTATCTGTGAAAAACATGCCTCAGTACAGCGAGTTCAGGAACAACCAGTATCCTTACCCCGCAAAACCCAGCAGCCAATGGGAATTTGGTGTAGCGGCTGGCGTATCTCAAATTATCGGTGATGTAAAAGGTAAAATTGGCTTTGGCGGCGGTCTTTCTCTTAGAAAAGCAGTTAGCCACGTATTCTCTATCAGGGGTTCTTACATTGGTTCTTTTGATTACAGTAAACCCAGTGCTTTTGAAACTGGAGTTGGTCGCAAAGAATACAGGAGCAAAACACATCAGGGGTCTATTGACCTGATTGCTTCTTTAAATGCTATTAATCATTACAGGGGAAATCCTAAAGTTGATATCTATGCTTTAGTAGGTTCTGACCTTATCATGACCCAGGTTCAGCAAAAAACCGGTAATGATTGGCACAATTTCTACGGAATCGGTATGCCAAACTCACAATCTGGTATTATTGGTACTGTACTTGGTGATAAAGTTAACGGTAGAAAAGGTTGGACTTTATTACACGGTCTTAGCGTAGGTGCTGGTATGGCATTTAAAGTAAACGACAGGTGGAATATCGGTTTTGAGCAGAGGTTTACTGCTTCCAGCACCGGATATGATTACCTTGATGGTGTTAAAGGTGCAAGTGGTGGCCGCGACATCTACAGCCGCACTACTGCAAGACTTAACTTCAACATTGGTTCTTCTTCAAAGAAAGTTGCTCCATTATGGTGGATCAACCCCAACAACTTTATCTACAACGAACTCAATGTGCCTAAGCACATGAAAATACCAACTCCTGTATTACCTGATGGTGATGGTGATGGTATCACTGATCAGTTCGACCAGGAGCCAAATACTCCGGCTGGTGCAGCTGTTGACAGCCATGGTGTAGCTAAAGATACAGATGGTGATGGCGTACCTGATTACAAAGACAAGGAATTGCTTACTTCTCAGAGCTGCTTCCCTGTTGATGCTGATGGTGTTGGTAAATGCCCAGAACCTCCTTGCTGCGCTGAACTGCGTGATTCTCTGAAGAATCTGACTCGTGTTCCTCAGTGCGCTCTTACTGGCTTACCAAGCATTACTTTCAAAAGCGGTAGCGTTAAATTGAGCAAAGATGCACAGGGCTTATTAAACAGCGCTGCTGCACAGATCAATGCAAACCCAACTTGTAATGTGAAAGTTATCGGTTATGGTGCTTCCAGCAAACGCGAACAGCAATTAAGCTGGGATAGAGTGAATTCTGTAATCAAATATCTGGTTGAAAAACAAGGTGTTTCTGAAGGTCGCTTTATCTTCACTTACGGTCAGGAAGGTGATCAGAACACTGTAGATTTACAGGGTACAACTGAAACTGGTCCTAGCACAGTACCAGCTCCGCATCCTCAGTACAAAAAGTAATTTTAAATAATTAAGCTTTTTGCTTCAAACCGTCTCACTTTTGTGAGGCGGTTTTTTTATTCGGTAGACATTAAAAGAATAAGTTTCTGAATGCTATGCGTATTGTATTTGCTTTATTAGTAATGCTAACCTGTGCTTCTATAATTTTTGCGCAGCCAAAGAATGATGCATGGCTCAAGCAATTGTTTTACCGCAATGCTTCAGACAGTCTTAAGTATATCCTTGACCGGCCGGATACTTTTCAATACCAATTGATTTATACACGTATTGACAGGGATAAGAAAGGAAAGGCGCATTGTAAAAACTATTATCTGAATGTGGGCAGGCACCGCTATTTTAACCCGGCCTCTACTGTGAAAATGCCGCTTGCATTTCTGGCATTAGAAAAGATGAACTCACTTGCGAAGTATGGTGTTACTATGTCTTCTGAAATGCTTACAGACAGCAATTATACCGGGCAAACAAAAGTATTAACAGATACAACATCAGAAAACAAGATGCCTTCGGTGGCACAATACATTCGGAAAGTATTCCTGGTGAGCGACAATGATGCTTATAACAGGTTGTATGAACTATCTGGTCAGGAGGAGATCAACAAATCTTTATGGAAAAAAGGGTACAAAGACATTCGCATTACCCGAAGGTTTGTGCCAATGAATGAAGAGGAAAACCGGCATACCAATGCTATTGACTTTTTTAGCAATGGCAAGCTTTTATATCATCAACCCGAAGCCAACAGCAAAATAGAATTTCAGTTTCCGTCATCAATTCTTATTGGCAATGCACATTACGATAGAAATGATTCACTGGTAAATACGCCGATGGATTTTACCAGGCACAATAACCTGCCCCTGGAAGATCTTCAGCATCTGCTACAATCTGTGATCTTTCCTCAATCAGTTGCTAAAAAGCAACGGTTCGCTATACCCGATTCATCCAGGCAATTCCTGCTTCAATACATGAGTGAATTACCAGGGGAAAGCAGTTTTCCTAAATATGATACCACGGAGTATTTTGATGCCTACACAAAATTTTTCTGGTTCAAGGCCGGTAAACAAAAGCTTCCATCTTACATCCGTTCTTTTAATAAGCCTGGCTGGTCTTATGGTTTTTTAACTGACGCTGCTTATATCGTAGATTTTCAACACAACGTTGAATTTATGTTGAGCGCTGTTATTTATGTGAACAAAGATGGTATACTTAACGATGATAAGTATGAGTATGAAGAAACGGGATATCCTTTCTTCAGGGAAACAGGAGAAATTATTTATAAAGATGAATTGCAGCGGAAGAGAAAATATCCACCGGATCTTTCTGAGTTTAAACTGGATTATAAATAAATGTTTTGCTAGCTTTAGTGAGAGCGTTGATAGTAGATTTATCCTGAAATTTTATAGTAATACCCACAATTAAAACTTACTTTTGTCTTAACAGAAGCTATGATGAAAATTACAAAATATCACCTTATCGCGCTTGTATTGCTTGTTTTGGTAGCTGCGTTATATCGTGTATTTCCGGGACGGCCTTTGGGGTTTGCGCCGCAATATGCAATGGCAATCTTTGGAGGAGCCTTATTTAGCGGAAATAAAAAATGGGCATTTGCTTTGCCGGTTGTATCAATGTTTTTAAGTGATTTGCTTTACCAGTCCTTATATAGTGCAGGAGTATCAGATATGCCTGGTTTCTACGAAGGTCAGTGGCAAAATTACCTGCTGTTCGCACTTCTCACAACTATTGGATTTTTAATTAAAAAGATCAATGTGCTTAATGTGGCTTTGGCTTCTGTTGCGGCACCAACAGTCTATTTTATTCTGTCAAATTTTGTTGTGTGGGCAGGCTGGCAGGGAACAAGAGGGTTAGGCAGGCCTAAGACTTTTAACGGATTGATGATGGCTTATTATGATGCACTACAATTCTATCCCAACAGTATATATGCTACATTGTTTTTCTCGGCAGTTTTGTTTGGTGGATTCTACCTTGTGAAGAATTACTGGTTTAATAAAGAACATCAACTCGCTTAAGATAAAAACTCTGTGAAACATAAACTCTGTGAAAAGAAAAATCCCGGTCAGCATTTGAACCGGGATTTTTAATTATATAAATCCTTTAGCTCAGGCCGCCTTCATAACCAATATCCGTTAACAGGTTAGAACCATCTGCAGCAGTGGTAGCAAGTACATCACAACGGTTATTAAACGCGTTTTCTGCATGCCCCTTCACCCAAACAAATCGGATGCTGTAATCTTTGGAAAGTTTATAAAAGCGCGTCCACAGATCCTTGTTTTTCTTGCCGCCTTTAAAGTCTGTTTTTATCCAGCCATCGAGCCATTTTTTCTCAACACTGTTAACTATATACTGACTGTCCGTATAAATCGTCAACGGAATATTTTTTTTGTTAAGCGATTCAAGAGCAGCTATTACACCCATGAGTTCCATACGGTTATTGGTGGTAAGGCGATAACCTGCTGAAATTTCCTTTCGTTTTTCTCCCCACATCAGGATAGCTCCATAACCGCCGGGACCAGGATTTCCCCTGGATGATCCATCTGTATAAATGATTAATTGGTGGCTCATACATTTTATCTGATCACTACTAATATTGCCGCGAAAGTAACATTATAAATTCTTTGAAAACAGGTAATATATTTTCATCTTTTTATAAAAAATAAGCAATGCTCCCGCTATATATGGCTATGAGTAATTACATGATAAATCAAGCCGGGATCATTTAATATCTGTCTGTGATATTCGTTACCAGTGATCGATACGCTGCAGGAGTTCAATACCTTCCGGCCAGTGTCCATGTCCGGATGCTACATTAATATGCCCCGCATTACCAATATTTATAAACTCGCTGCCCCAGCAATCGGTAAAATATTTTGCTCTTGCTGCCGTCACATAAAAATCATCATTACTGGTTACGGCAATGGAAGGAAAAGGCAGCCGGTTCAGGTGCATCGGGTTAAAACCTGTTGTACCGGGTGGATAGCTTTTCGCTTCCGTATCACTTAAAGCAACGAGTAATGCACCCTTTATCCTGTGTTGATAGCGGGCTGCCCATGCGGCAACGGTTGTGCAGGCAAGGCTATGAGCAACCAGGATTACCTCTTCACAGTTTTGATCGGTAAGCGATGCTTCCATCGTCGTGATCCAGTCTTCACATACCGGTGTATCCCAATCGCTTTGTTGTATCCTTTTGAAACCATACAATTCTTCCCAGATTGTTTGCCAGTGACCGCTGCCTGAATTACCCAATCCAGGCAATATAAAAACGGACGATTTAAACGATGTCATGCTTAACTTTTTCAAATTATAAATATAAAACCTGCTCAGCCATTTATCTTTCTATAACAAAGCTGCAATTATCACGAACATTTGTTTGTTATATAAATTCCTGTTAACAGGGTTACCTTTAACGTATTTGCGTATATATGTGTGTAAGTGACACATTAAATTTGCAGTCATTAAAACCCGAAGCATTCCCTGTCGTCTTGCCCTTGCAGAGTGCTCCCGCACGATTGATTGTTAGAAAAAATTATTCCGGTATTGCGCCGGTTATTTAAGAACAAAAATTTTATATCATGAAATCTTTGATGGAAGAATTAGTGTACGACAAAGAAGTTGTAAAGTCTTTAAGAGCAGCAGAAGTAAATAATGCATTGCTTTATACTCACCTGATCAGTGGTAAAATTACCTTGCAGGAATATCTTCGCCTGGTTGAAGCCGGAAAGCTTACCAACGTAAAGTAAGCAGCTCTTACAAACAAATTAAATAGTAGCTTTTAAAGCTGCTGCCCTGCGGCGCCTGTTCGTTGTAATGTGGCCAATGCATAACTTTAGCATCTTGCATTCCTACTAAAACTTTGCCACATGAACAGGCTTATCCTGCTGTTATCCACGTTGCTTATTGTCATTACATGTTGCCTTGAGAGTAGCGCCCAAACAGGCGATAAGGGGCCTGTGCGTGTAGCTGTCGCCGGCATCACACATGGCCATGTGCCGTGGATATTGAACCGCAAGGATAAAAAAGATGTAGTGGTAGTTGGTATATACGAACCCAATACAGAGCTGGCCACACGATACGCTAAAAAATATGGCTTCAGCGAAAGCATTTTTTATACGAGTCTCACTAAGATGCTGGATGAAGTAAAACCTGAAGCAGTCGCAGCTTTTGGTTCCATATACCAGCACATGGAAGCGGTGGAAGCATGTGCACCAAGAGGCATTCATGTAATGGTGGAAAAGCCGCTGGCAGTATCCGTTGCGCATGCTGCACGGATGGATTCACTGGCAAAGAAATATCACATACACCTGCTTACCAATTTTGAAACATCCTGGTACCCTACTACAGTTAAAGCCTATCAACTGGCCAATGACAGCAATTACATCGGCCCTATAAAAAAAGTAGTAATACATGACGGCCACCAGGGGCCAAAAGAAATAGGGGTGAACAAGGAATTCTTTGACTGGCTTACTGATCCTGTTCAGAATGGTGCGGGGGCTTTGGTTGATTTTGGCTGTTATGGCGCCAACCTGATGACGTATTTAATGAACGGTGAACAGCCCGTTTCTGTAACTGCGTTAACGCAGCATTTTAAACCGCAGATCTATCCAAAAGTTGATGATGAAGCAACCATCATTGTTACTTATCCTAAGTCGCAGTGTATTATCCAGGCTTCGTGGAACTGGCCTTTTGGCAGGAAAGATATGGAGGTATATGGTGAAACAGGTTACGTGATCACCATCAATGAAACAGATATGCGTTTACGTGCCAGGGACGATAAAGCTGAACATTTTGCAAAGGTAACCTCCGCAGATGTGCCTGTATATACTGATCCCTTTGCTTACCTGGCGGATGTTGTGCGAAACAGGATACAGGTGCCCGAAAACGGCGTGTATGCGCTTAAAACCAACCTGACTGTTGTAAAAATTCTGGAAGCCGCAAAAGAGAGCGCTAAAACAGGAAAAACGGTAATGTTTCAATAGTTGTATAACAACAAAAAGCGAAATATAATAGATAAATCAGCAGCTATTTTTCACCTTTCAAATTTACTTTTTTATTTTAATCTGTTACTACGTAACAGCGCTATACTACACCTGCCATACGCCGCTTTTCAACGGCCTGGTCTCAGGATTGTGATTGGCTGCGGTAATACCTTCACTTATTACTTCACGTGTTTTTACAGGATCAATAATATCATCAACCCATAGGCGGGCTGCAGCATAAAACGGGGTTGTTTGTTTTTCATAACGTGCCTTAATATCATTCAATAAAGTTTGTTGCGCCGCTTCATCCATATCTTTACCAGCCACCTGTATTTGCAGTAATGTTTTTGCGGCTTGTTCCCCACCCATCACCGCAATTTTCGCCGAAGGCCAGGCATAAATAAACCTGGGATCATAAGCCTTGCCACACATGGCATAATTGCCCGCACCAAAGCTATTACCGGTAATTATCGTGATCTTTGGTACCATGGAATTTGCTACCGCATTCACCAGTTTGGCCCCATCTTTAATTATGCCTGAGTGTTCGCTTCTGCTGCCTACCATAAAACCAGTTACATCCTGCAGGAATACCAATGGAATCTTTTTTTGATTGCAGTTCAGGATAAAACGTGCGGCCTTATCACTACTGTCATTATATAATACACCGCCAAGCTGCAATTCCCCTTTCCGGGTCTTTACCATCAGTCTTTGGTTTGCAACAATGCCTACGGCCCAGCCATCAATACGTGCATAACCACATACAATGGTTTTGCCATAATCTTCTTTGAACTGGATAAATGAGGAGTGATTTTTATTATTCAGGTCAGCATCAACAATTCTTTCAATGATCGCTGTTACATCATAAGGCCGCGTGTTGTTTTCTGCAATGATGCCATATAATTCTTCAGGGTCTTTTGATGGGCCAAGCGGTTGAATACGGTCAAAGCCTGCATGCTGCTGATCACCCAGTTTGTGCATGATCTTTTTTATATGATCCAGGCAATCCTGTTCCGTTTTAAATTTATAATCAGCAATACCACTGATCTCGGTGTGTGTTACAGCGCCGCCGAGTGTTTCGTTATCTGTATCCTCGCCGATGGCTGCTTTAACCAGGTAAGGGCCAGCCAGAAAGATACTTCCGTTACCTTCCACCATCAGGGTTTCATCACTCATAATGGGCAGGTATGCGCCGCCTGCTACACAGGGGCCCATTACGGCTGCAATCTGAACAATACCCATCGCACTCATTTGCGCATTGTTACGAAAGATGCGGCCAAAATGTTCTTTATCCGGGAAGATTTCATCCTGCAAAGGCAAAAACACACCGGCACTATCCACCAGGTATACCACCGGCAAATTGTTTTCCATGGCAATCTCCTGCATGCGCAGGTTTTTCTTGCCGGTGATCGGGAACCAGGCGCCGGCTTTTACCGTTTGGTCATTGGCAAGGATAACGCATTGCCTGCCGCTGATATAACCAACACCGGCCACGGTGCCGCCTGCAGGGCAGCCCCCATATTCTGAATACATATCGTACCCGGCAAAAGCGCCTATTTCAATAAAGGGCCGATCTTTATCACGCAGGTATTCTATCCGTTCCCTTGCCGTAAGTTTGTTTTTCTCTCTTTGCTTTTCGATGGACTTTTTACCCCCACCAAGTTTTATCTGCTCCAGTTTGCGATTGATCTCGTCCTGCAACTGTTTCATCCAGGATTCGTTATGGCTCAAACCTGTATTCATGCTTACAATTGTTAGTAGACAAATATAAGCGTAACATACATTGTTTTTCCATTTTAGCTGCGCTGAAAAAATCCCGATGCAAATTTTAACGCTACTATACCAGCGGCTTTATCTTTTGAAACAGTTCGCCTATTTTTGCCGTCGCTTAAATTTTGTGCACCTGGTAAATTGAATGCATTAGATTTTTGCATCCTAAAAAGATAAATTACAAAATAAATCATGGGAAGGATTTTTGAAGTTCGTAAAGCGACCATGTTTGCCCGGTGGGATAAAATGGCCAAACAGTTTACCCGTATAGGGAAAGAAATTGTAATAGCTGTAAAAGCCGGCGGCCCCGACCCATCAACCAATGCTGCTTTGCGTCGGTGCTTTCAAAATGCACGTAGTGTGGGAATGCCAAAAGATCGTGTGGAAGCTGCGATTAAAAGAGCGCAGGGCAAGGAAATGGTGAACTACGAGGAAATATTGTATGAAGGATATGCACCGCACGGCGTGGCCTTACTGGTAGAAACTGCAACTGATAACCATGTGCGTACTGTTGCCAACGTAAAAAGCCATTTTAACAAGGGGCACGGGGCATTGGGAAATAGCGGCAGCGTGAGCTTCCAGTTTAAAAAAATGGGTGTATTTAAATTGAAACCTGAAGGATTAAATACAGAAGATCTTGAGCTTGAACTGATAGATTTTGGTCTTGAAGAACTTGGTGAAAGTGCCGATGATGAAGGCAAACCAATCATTGTTTTGCGTTCTGCATTTACTGATTTCGGCAGTTTGCAAAAAGCGCTGGAAGACAAAGGTATTACGCCTATCAGCTCAGAACTTGAATGGATACCTACCACCACCGTTCCCGTTACTGATGCACAGGCTGAAGATGTGAGCAAGCTGATTGAAAAGCTGGAGCAGGATGATGATGTGAGTAAGGTGTTCCATAACATGGGATAATCGAAAGGGTTTCTTTTATAATGATTTTATTGGCCGGGATTACAGCAATCATATTGCATGCCATCCCGGCCAAATTTTTTTATACGTGTGCTTATTCTTTCATCTGCTGAACTAATACTAAAGATCATTTATTGCAGTGGTGGTGAATAATTGAAACGAGTAAATCGCGTATTAATATAAACCCATTGCTGGTTAGTGAGATATATAGAAAGATTGATCTGCAATAATACCTGCGGTTCAGTAGCAGATGATGCTTGCAGTGTATGAGAAATAAGATTTCGGTTTTATATAAGCTTCTTATTTTTTACCAGCCTGTTTAATAAGCCATGCGGATAAATCTTCCGCAGCTTTATCATTATCGTAATTCTTGGGCAACCTTCCGTTGCAATACTCATTATAAATCCAGGGGTCACCAACTGCAAATACAGTTCCCTTTCCATAATGTGATACAGCCATGATCACTTTATCGCCATCTTTAAATATTGGTTCTGCGGGTGGCTTCAGACTTAGCGTAGAAAGCTCCTTCATATAAATTTTCCTGGCAGTTGTAAAAACAGGGTGACCGTGTTGAATGTAAAAAGCACCCATCTCAAACTGGTTACCGGTTACTTTATGATAATCATCATTGTTGAAGGTAATGCCAAATGCGCCGGCCAGCGTATTAAAATGCGGCAGCTCCACATTGGCACTGTCATTGGCAAGCAGCACCAGAACACCTCCTTTTTTTACCCACTCTTTAATCGCTGCAATATGTGAAGCCCGGATATACTGCGGCGACGGATTTTCCTTCTCTGTATCAGGATCGACAATCATATAAATATCGCTGCCTGCAAGATTTTGAGCCGTTGGAGCTTCTTCCAGGCTTTTAAGCGTGGCGCCCTTTTTTTTGAAGATATCACCCCATATGGAATAACCGGTTTGATCCCTGTCTTCCCAGGTATAATGAAACCTGTGCAGGTTGCCGGCACTGTCCTTTTTATGCTCGCTGTTAAAGAAATAATCAAGTGTTACGGTTTGGGCAGTAAGACTTCCGTAAATAAAACAGCCTGATAGAACTGTTATGAGGTAACACAATATCTTTTTCATTGGCGCTACAGGTAAATGAATGATCAAGTTAGTGCAAGACTTATTTTAAAAGACAACAGGCCTGATTTTTTATTGCGAAATCGATATCGAAGATCATGTATAAGAAGTTGTTTTTCCTTGCACCTTGCTTAAAAAATAAGAGCGGCTACCAGTGGCAACCGCTCTTTCTTCTAAAAAAAGTATTTTTTATTTTTCTCTTACCTGAACAGAGATGCGCCTGTCTTTCTGCTTCTCTTCGTCAGGTGCATCTGCAGCAGCTTTTGCAAAAGATGAACCATAGCCTTCTGCGCCTACCAATTGTGTTTCGGCAGCTTTATGTTCTTTCAATGCAGCCAGCACCGCATCTGCGCGGCCCTGGGAAAGTTTTTTATTGATGGCATCATCGCCGGTTTTATCAGTATAACCTCCAATCTTTATTTTCAATTTGGGATATGCTTTCAAAATAGATGCGATATTCTGAACCTGTGCATGACTTTCCGCAGTAATCTCTGCGCTGTTGGTTTTGAAATTCAGGTTGTCAAAATCAAACCATGCATCTTTACCCGCCTTTGCAGTGCTGTCATTTAAGAAAGCCACCAGCTTATCTTCAATACCGCCCTTATTCGCATTCAGTTCTGTACCGTCCGGTAATTTTACTTTGATAGATTCAGGCTTGGCAGTTTCTGTTTCCGCAGCAGCATGCTCTTCATGGCTTTCGTGTGTGGCGGCTGCATGTTCCGCTCCCTCAGCATGTACAGATGCGCCCGGCATAAAGTCGCCATGACAGGTCATCATCAGCATTAAAAAGAAAAATACTGTAACAAAAGAAAGAATGGCTGTTAAGGTAAATTTCCTTGGGTCAGCAGCTTCGAATTCATGATTTGACATAACCGTTGTTTTAATGATAAAAAGCGCACTAAAATAATAAGGTTTGAGTTATTAACTGCATCCTGCAAAAAAATTAAATCTGCCACCTGAAAAAGTAACGTGAAAATCCGCCTTTATGTATGCTTATCAGCATGAATAGTGGTCACTATTTTTTCAGCAGGTTATTATCAAACAATTTCAAAATCCGCTTGTACTCATCGGTCCAACTGGATGGCTCTACAAAGCCGTGGTCTTCTACAGGATAAGGCGCCAGTTCCCAGTTTTCTTTCTTGAATTCGATTAATTTTTGCGTAAGGTGCACTACATCCTGGAAATGAACATTTACATCTACCATGCCATGACAAATGAGTAAATGATTCTTTAACCCTGCTGCAAAATTAATGGGGGAGGAGCGCTGGTAAGCAATACTGTCAGTAGCCGGTTCATTCAGAATAGCAGCAGTATAAGGATGATTGTAATTGGCCCAGTCTGTCACCGGTCTCAAGGCCGCGCCTGCTTTAAAAACATCGGGCTGGGTAAACAAAGCCATCAAAGTCATAAAGCCACCATAACTTCCTCCATACATACCAATGCGATCAGCGTCAATACCCATTTCTTTTACCAGGTACTTTGCGGCATCTACTTCATCATCCAGGTCTTTGCCACCCATATACCGGTAAATACCCGTACGCCAGTCGCGGCCATAACCACTGCTGGCACGGTAATCAATATCAAGTACTGTGTAACCCTTATCTGCAAGCAGGTTGTTAAACATATATTCCCTGAAGTAACTACTCCACCAGTAATGCACGTTTTGCAAATAACCGGCACCATGTACAAAGATCACTGCTGCATTGTTCTTTTTACCATTGGCCGGCTCATACAACCTGGCATTGATCGCTTTTCCATCACGGGCAGGGATCGTGAATATTTTTGTTTCACGCCAGGGATAGGTTTTAAATTCATCTGTTGTTCCTTTATTGGTAACCTGCGCAGGTTTCTTGCCTGCAGAATTTTCCTGTATATAAAGTTCCCAGGGTTTGTTGATGTAAGAATAGCGGTAAGCGATGTACTTCTCATCCGGGGAGAGTGACACTTCATAGCCGCCATCCATCGATGTGATTTTCTCTTTACCCGAACCATCTGTTTTTATACGATAACAATGTTGCTTGCCCGGATGAGTTTCATTGGTAAGCAGGTAGAAATATTTTTTGTCACGAGATAAGGTAGCCTGCTGTACTTCGTAGTTGCCTTGTGTAAGCTGTTTCTTTTCCCCGGTAATGATGTTTTGTGTATACAGGTGCGAGTAACCGCTTACTTCGCTCTGGTAATAACAGGTGTTGCTATTTATCCATCCGAAACTTTCCTCGGGACTAAACCAACCAATACCAGGTCCGCCAATCCAGGCTTCATCATGCTGGTGATCCAGTTGTTTTAGTTTACCTGTCTCCGGCAATAGTTGCATCAGCCATCGATCCTTATTATCCAGGGAACGTATATCTACCACTGCCGCGGTACCTTCTTCGTTCCAGTACGGGCCATTCACCATTACGGCCCTTGGTTTGGGTTTATCGGTTTTAATGGCTGGATAATCTTTGGTATACAACGGTAAAGTAGTAATACCTTCCAGGGAATCTGTAACAATAGTAATAATCGTGTCTTTAGTACGGTTAAAAAGATAGAACTCATATTTGCCTGCCGCTGCACCTACCTTGGTACGCGCAGGCATGTCTGTGGTAAAACCAGACTCTGTGAGATAATCAGGAACAACAGTGTTCTTATTATCTGTAGCTGGTTGATACAGGCGATAAGTGATGTATTGTGCACCAGGACTTATGCGAAGCTGTTGCAGGCTTTTGTCGCCTGTATATAACAGGTGCAATGTATCTGTGTCTTTATTTTTCTTTAAAACAGTATCTCTTTCACTACGCTTGCGCTTACGTTCCCTGAGTACTTCAAAAAGACCAAGCTGTTCATTCTTTAACCATTGCTGCTGGGCACTTAAACTGTCTCTGGAAGATTTTCCGCTGCCTTTGGTAAACGCGGTAAGTTGGCGGGTAGTGCCATCCTTAATACTCCAGACATAGATATCATTATTGCTTTGATAGCTGATGCAGGAATCGTTCAGCACAAAACCCGGATTGCTTTCATCATCTGCGGTGGATGTTACGCGAAGGGTTTTATTCAGCCTGATATCCAGCAGGTAGATGTCTCCTTTATCTGTATATACCAACTGTGTAAAATCTTTATTATAGGTACCGTTGTTAATGGAAGATGCCAGCCTGGCTTCTTTATAGGCAATTGCTTTGGGTGACGAAGTATTCAACTGGTAACTGTAAGCAGAGTCGGCTGTTTTCTTATCAGGGTTCCATTGAAAATAAATGGTTTTGCTATCTGCACCCCAAAAAACATTGGACGGAGAACTTCCGATCCATTTGGGATCCTGCATGATTTTATCTACGGTAAGGGTTTGTGAAAATGCCTGTTGTGTAAGCAGTAAAAAGAAAAGTAGTCGTCTCATGAAAGTGAATTAAGCACTAAAACTAAGGAAGGAAGCTGATATGATGCAGCGAAGGAATACTTTTGCGCAAATGCCTGCAGCGTAATGATGCAGCAGGCCATTAGATCATGCTAATCTTGTTGATATGAATTGGATGATTCTCGTACTTGCCGGTTTGTTTGAAGTAGGCTTTACCTTTTGTTTAAAGAAGAGCGAAAACTTTTCCCAACTGGGTTGGAGCATTGCGTTTTTTATATGCATTACGCTAAGTTTTTTATTGCTGAATAAAGCTTCTCAATCCATACCCATTGGTACGGCTTACGCGGTATGGACGGGTATTGGTGCTGTTGGAACCGTTATACTCGGGATGCTCTTTTTTAAAGAGCCTTCCGGTTTCTGGCGGCTTTTTTTTATTGTTACATTGATTGCTTCTATCGTAGGATTAAAAGCCGTTGCTGAACATTAGCACACAACATGACCAGGCTCAAAGTTTGAAATGACGAGATACTTGGTTAAATCAGTCATTCTTTGAATAAAAAATTCTTATTTCGTAGTAATCAATTCCCCTTGCTACATGGCGTTCAACATACAAACTTTTAAAACACGGGCTTTAACGGCGGTGGTGTTCGTTATTGTGATGCTTGCCGGCCTGCTTGTTAACCAATGGACATTCCTGTTATTGTTTTCAATTATTCACTTCGGTTGCTGGTTTGAATACCAGAAACTGTTGGGGATGATAGATAAAGATTACCAGAAGATCACCCCTTTTCATAAATACGGTGTAATGGTACTGGGCTGGAGCTTTATGCTTTGGATGAGTAACGGATTAAGCCTTGGCACTATAACGCTGGATGCCATTGGCCTTTGGCTTACACTTATTCTTGCCATTGCTTTACCGCTGGTAGAAATATTACTGAGCAAAGAATTATTTATTAAAAACATCGGTTACTCTGTGCTCGGACTTTTATATATCTCGTTAAGCTGGGGGATGATGCTGAACCTGAGAAGCATCCACAGCGATACTTTTTTTTCGAACATAGATATCGGGCTGCTGATACCGTTACTTACTATTGCCTCTATCTGGATCAATGATACCATGGCCTACATTGTTGGATCTTTTATAGGTAAGACGCCGTTCTCCAAAATCTCTCCCAAGAAAACATGGGAGGGCACACTCGGCGGCGCTATACTTGCCATTGCAACCGTAACCCTGGTTGGTTATTATGCTCTGGGTTTAACGGATTATGTTTCGCTGATCGTGATCTCTGCTATTGCAGCAGTTGTTGGTACAGCGGGCGATCTGTTAGAAAGTAAAATCAAACGTATGGCCGGGGTTAAGGATAGCGGACAATTAATGCCCGGGCATGGCGGCTATCTTGATCGGTTTGATTCATTACTGCTTGCCACACCCTTTGTCTGGCTGTATGTAAGGTATTTTTTGTTATAGCTCCGATTCGTATCAACACAAATATCCATTCCTTATCTTTACCGCTTAATTTCTAATCATGACTATTCACAGGGAAGGTTACAAATCTATTGGCATTGCTGCTTTAATATTTGGCCTTATCAATATCCTATCATTTTATTTTTTAAGTGCAGCCATTCCCTGGCTTGCCACCGTTATTTTTATTGCAACTCTGGTCTTGTTTCTTTTTATCGTGTCTTTTTTCAGGATACCATCGCGTACGCTTACCACTGATGCAGGTAAAATTATTTGCCCTGCTGATGGCAAAGTAGTAGTGATTGAAGAAATTACAGACGAAGAATACTTTAAAGACAGAAGGATTCAGGTAAGCATTTTTATGAGTCCCGCCAACGTGCATGTTAACCGTAATGCCATGAGCGGTACGGTGAAGTATAGTTGTTATCATCCCGGCAAATACCTCGTGGCATGGCATCCCAAATCATCCACTGAAAATGAAAGACACAGCGTGGTGGTAGAGAATGAAAAAGGCATTATCCTGGTAAAACAAATTGCCGGTGCGCTTGCAAAACGTATCTGCAATTATCTTAAAGTAGGTAACCAGGTACAACAGGGTGCTGAAATGGGCTTTATAAAATTCGGCAGCCGTGTGGATGTTTTATTACCGCTGAATGCTAAAATAGAAGTATCACTTAACGAAGCTGTGAAGGGCGGAGTAACAGTGCTGGCGACGTTGTAAATGTGAATAGTTAATGGTGAATTGTGAAAGCTAAAAGCGTTACGAAAAATGAAACGAAAAGGTGAGACGTGAAAACAGTCAATATTCACCATTCACAATTGACCACTCATCTTTCATATAAAAAGGGTTTAGGGTGAAACTTAAGGGCACGGATTGATCGTCTATAACAAAACATTGTTCAAATTATTCAACACTTGCTGTTTCCTTGTTTTTGAGTAGCGCTGCATTTTCTACCAGGTGTATAAACTCTTTCCGGTAACCTTCAGCATCGTTTCCCATGGATTCTTTTGCCAGTGACTTCACCATTTCAAAACTGCCATCTCCCTTGTATTTTGAATCACGGAGCAACATGCCAAACTCAGCAACTGATGCCGCAAAGCGAAAGTTTTCTGAAGCTTTTTTAAGGCTGATATGATTGTCGGCAAGCGGGTATTGCAAAAGCTTACTGTTATCTTCCTCCGGCTTTTTATAACGAAGCTTCACGTTCAGTAGTTCATTGCCAAACTTAGATATAGACTGATGCTTTGCCGTTTTTTGATAGCGCAGTTCATCAACAGTATCCAACGCTTCATCATCTACGCCAACAGGTATAATTTCATATAGGGCGGTAACGGTATGCCCGCTGCCCAGTTCACCTGCATCTTTTTTATCGTTGTTAAAATCTTCTTTGGCCAGCATGCGGTTTTCATAACCGATCAAGCGGTAAGCCTGCACTTTTTCAGGATTAAATTCCACCTGAAGCTTTACATCTTTGGCAATGGTAAACAGTGTACCGCCAAACTCGTTCACCAGTACTTTTTTCGCTTCATTAAAGCCATCTATATAAGCATGATTGCCATTCCCTTTATCTGCAAGCTTCTGCATCTTATTGTCTTTATAATTGCCCATGCCGTAGCCAAGCACGGTAAGAAATACGCCACTCTTCCGTTCTTTTTCTATCATTGTTTCCAGTGCATCGTCACTGCTAAGACCTACATTAAAGTCTCCATCCGTGCAAAGAATCACACGATTGTTACCCTCTTTGATAAAGTTCTCCGTAGCAGTTTTATAAGCGAGTGTTATACCTGCGCCACCGGCTGTTGATCCACCGGACTCTAATTGATCTATCGCCTGTTTTATTTTAATCTTGTTGTTGCCATTGGTTGATGGAAGCACTAAACCTGCATTCCCTGCGTATACCACAAGAGCTACTTTGTCCTGTGGACGTAATTGATCAACCAATAGCTTTAAAGAGCTTTTTACAAGGGGCAACTTGTTCTCATCACTCATGCTGCCGCTTACGTCTATAAGAAATACAAGGTTGGAAGCGGGAAGGTTGTCATAAGGAATTTTCTTTCCCTGCAAGCCAATAAGCACTAACCTGTGATTGTTGTTCCAGGGTGCATCTGCTATTTCTGTGTTTACATTGAACGGATCATCGCCGGATGGTTGCGGATATTGATAAGAGAAATAATTGATCATCTCTTCAATACGTACTGCGCCTGCAGGAGGAAGCTGCCCCTGATTAAGGTAGCGCCTGATATTGCTATAAGAAGCTGCATCAACATCAATGGAAAAAGTAGATAACGGGTTGCCATCTACCTTTCGAAAAGGATTTTCTGTAATCTGATCATAGTCCTCGGTATTAAAATCTTCACTTTTTTTCAAGTCGTATTCAGCAGGAGATGCGCTTTTATCAAGGCGGAATGCTTTATCATACGCAACATATCCAGATGATAACTGCTCCTGGTTCCAATTACTGCTAATCGTAGCTACAGAACCGGTAACGGATAAACGTTTTTGCACTCCGTAGCCAACAACTACAACATCCTGCAGCATACTAACAGATGACTTAAGCGAAACAGTGACACTTTCTGAGTTTTTAATCTGTATTTCTTTTGTATCAAACCCTATTGAACTTATTACCAATATTACTTTTCCATCGGGGATCGTTAGTGTAAACGTACCTGCAGAATCTGTTATCGTACTGGTATTTTTATTCTTTATCACAACTGATGCGGCTGGTAAAGGATTGCCGTTATTATCGGTTACCTTACCGTGAATCGTTCTTTGTGGAGGATAGGTAAAGGCAAAAGCCAGCAGGCTGAGCAACACGCTCAGGTAAACAAGTGGTTTCATAAACTGTGGTTTTTAAAAAGATGATGAGTGGCGTTATATTACATATCTACTGAACAACTATTTTTTCTGTGAATCGTTTTTTCGTCATAGTGTTTGTTACCTGCAGATAATATATTCCCTGAGCAATGGAAGGTGGTATGGTTAAACTTGTGTTTGTAATACTATTCTCTTTCCCGGGTTCCAGTATGGCCACAGTGTTTCCCTGATTGTCTGTTAAATGAACGGTATAGTTGCCCTGGTTGTTAAAGCGGATAGAAACGATACCTCCCCGTTGCGCCGGGTTTGGATAAGCTGTAAATGCCTGTTGCTGCTCATTTCGTTTGAAGATGTTAAGCAAATCAGACTTTGGCTTCTTATACTTTTTCGCGACGGTAAAGCCTGTAAATACAATAACTTCCCCTAGCATTGCTGCATTACAAGTGATAGGATCAAGCTTGATATTGACAGATGGCAATGTATCTTGCGCAGGCAATTTTACCGGAACCTCTTTTGTCTCAAATCCAACAAAGGATACGGTGAGCATAATAGTATCAGTATCACCCACTATTGTGTTGATGGAAAAATTTCCGGCGCTGTCTGCTGCTGTTCCTTTATTTGTTTCTTTGATCACAACAGATGCATAGGCAACAGGTTGTTTGTGTTCGTCTGATACGTTGCCTGCTATATGAACAGGCTTTGCACCTGTTAGGGTATCACCCATAATCAGTAATTCATTTGGCGCACTCTTTTTTACTTTTGCCATTAACGCTGCTTCCCCTGGATTGCTGGTATCTGCAAAATTCGCTTCAAGAGATACTTCACCTACAACGGCATATTCGTTTTCATAGTTGCCTGTTACACGTTCTTTTGCCGGAGGAGCATCATTCTTTAAATTCTCCGGGCGCAAGGTTTCTATATTAACCAGCTTTTGTTTCTTCTTTTGCGCACCGGCCTTATCAAACAATAACAGCATGGGCATCAGCAAAGCCAGCCACCAGCTTTTACGTGGTTCCGTTGCAACCGGCTGTAACGATCTCGTCAACTGGTCCTGGTAAAACCTGCCGCATACCGGTGCCTCTTTTTGCTTAAAAAAGTTAAGTAATTGCTGATCGCTCATTTGCGTGAAATCAGTTACCTGTTTACTGCAGGCATTACAGAACCGCCCTTGTTGCGTTGGCGTCATCTCATGCCAGTTTTCGTTGCAGGGAGTTGGTATATGCAGGGAAATTTCTTCTTTCATGGCAGTCGCTTTTGTAATGGATGCAGGGATGTTATCATTTACATAAACCATCCCGGAAATATTTGCTAACTTGTATATTTGGGTGAAGATGGGTCTGCGGGGTTGGGAAAGTCACAGTCAGAGAAAAAATTACTGTTTCACGTCATGTATTAGATAGATAATACAGGACATCCTGCCTTCGGTTCCGGAAAATAGCAACACTCGATTGATACCTGTTAAAAACATATCACCTGCCGCTCAAACGGATGAAGCGCTTTTGCTGGCTTATAAAGAAACACAGTCACAGGAATTGCTGGCGCGGTTATATATGCGTTATACAGACCTGGTGTATGGTACCTGTTTCAAGTATTTAAAAGACGGAGAAGCAGCCAAAGATGGAGTGATGAATATTTACCAGGAACTTGTGGCTAAACTTCATACCCATGAGGTGGAAAATTTCAAAAGCTGGTTATATGTGGTGGCGAAGAATCATTGCCTGATGCAGTTGCGAAGTGCAAAAAAAATGGTAACGGTAGAGTTTCAGCCATCGGTTATGCAATCGGAGGATTTTTCGCATCTGGATAATGTGCTGGAAAAAGAACAGGATTTCAAACGACTGGAAGAATGTATGAAACGCTTACCTGCCGAGCAAAAGCAAAGCATTGAACTGTTCTATCTCAATAATAAATGTTATAACGAGATTGTAGAACAAACGGGCATGGACTGGAATAAAATACGCAGCCTGATACAAAATGGCCGTCGTAACCTGAAAATATGTATGGAAAAAAATGGCTGAGCAATATTCACATATCAATTATACCCTGGCAGATATTGAACGATACCTGCATGGCGGCATGAGTGCAAAGGAAATGCACGATGTGGAGAAGGCTGCCCTGCAGGATCCATTTCTTGCAGATGCCATTGAAGGTTTTAGTGAAGCACCGTTGCAGCAGGCAAAGGACCATTTAAACCAGGTGGCGGCTTTTCTGCAGCAACCCGCAAAGGAAGAAGCTAAATTAATAGAATTGCCGGCTGGCCGGAATATAAAATGGATGCGTGCCGCAGCAATGATTGCGGGTATTGCTGGTGTGGGTATCATCAGTTTGTATTTGCTTAATCAAAGCAGGGATGATCAAAAAGCAACCCTTGCACAGGAAAAGGTTGAGATTCCCATAAAGGCTGATACCATAAGACCGGCAGAGCAAACTGCTACTGTTACTCTCGATTCGAATTTTAGAAAGAAAGATGCGCCTGTTATATTGCCGCTTTCAGCAAAAGAGACCGATAATAGCAATCAGCCTGCTGATACCAGGAGATTAAGAAGTGAAACTGAAGCAAAGAAAGAGGCGTTCACCTTCCGGGATCATAAAAATGAAGATGTTGCATCTAAGGCTGTTACTGAATCAGTTCCTCAATCAGTGCCTGCAACACAATCCGATACTTTAGTTAATGGCTATGCTGTTATTGATAATAAACAACTGGCCGATAAAGCACCTCAACAAACAGGGGCACAAACATTGAAAGGCCTTGTTGCCGGTGTAAGTGTGGAAAGCAATTATAATACAAAGAAAAAAGTGCAGGTGAACGCGCAGCAGTATATGGAAGCAAACAATAAACTGCAGTTTGTATTAAACGGAAGGATTATTGATGATAATAACCTCGCAGTTCCCAATGCTACCATAAAACTTAAGAATTCGAATACAGCAACAATTACAGATATCAACGGCAACTTCAATTTCAAGACCCCTGATAGTATTGCTACAGTTACGATATCCTCAGTTGGTTATGAAACAGCATCAGTGCAGTTAAAGAATAATACATCCAATAAGATCGTTCTGAACGAAGCCGGAGAATCACTTGCCGAGACGATTATTATTGGAATGGATGCGAAGAAAAAGAAACTTGCCGCAGCAGACGAAACGATAAAAGATACATCCTCTGCAGTACGCCCCGAAACCGGCTGGAATTCATTTGAGGAATACGTGTATAAGAAGCTGAACAAGGAGTACGATTCTACCGCAGATCTTGCCAACGTAACCGGCGATGTAGAGCTGGAATTCCAGGTAGATAAAAAAGGCCGGCCTTACAATGTTACCGTCACAAGGTCTTTAACCGGCGATGCAGATGACAAAGCAGTAAAGCTGCTGCAGAATGGCCCTAAATGGATTACCGACAGCAAAAAGAAAAAAGGTAAGGTGACCATTCACTTTGAGCAAAACTGATGTAGCTAAGACTTCCTGATTACCTTCTTAAAATCTTTCATCACTATTGCCTGCATAATGCCTGTAGTGTCCAGTTTGTGTGAAATAAGGTGAACGGTAAATTCGCAATCGTAAGAGTCTTTGTTCTCAAAGAAGATCACGTCCTTTACCTCATACTTTATACTGGAAGAATCATTGTTAACGCCTTCATACAAGTGGGTCAGCATGGCTTTTTTAAGTTGATCATTTACATCAACCCCGGTATTGCGCATGCAGGATGCCAGTAGTAACATTAAAACGGGCAAGGCAAATTTTCTCATAATGGCTGGTTAGGTTGATATCAAAGATAAAACCTGGATACTAAATGCATCACACAAGTTAAAAACCAATGATATATTGGTCACAAAACTTTAATGACAAGTCAGGGATTTTAAGGCAACTTTTTTCCTGAAACAACGTACATTCAAAGAGCCGTCAGTATAACGAAAAGCCATGTGTTAAAAGATGACGACGATCCTCTTTTTCTCACCGGAATAGACCTGCGAAATGAGAAAGCTGCTAATAATTACGGTACTGCTTTTTGCGCTTGTGCCTGCAAAGGCAGACCATATTTCCGGTGGTGAGATCTTTTACACTTACACCGGCAACAGCGGCGGACAGTACCGGTATAAAGTAACCATGCGCCTTTTTATGTTGTGTTCCTCGGTACGGCAATTTGATAATCCAGCAATTCTTTCTGTTTTTGGAAAAGCAACCAATCAGCGTGTATTAAATACCAATGTGTCAATTGCACGCACAGAAACCATCAGTCTTAATAATACCAACCAGTGCATCAGCAACCCTCCGGTGGTTTGTTATAAAGTGGCGTATTATGAAACTACAATCTCTCTGCCGGCTTCTGCGGGTGGTTATATTATTTCTTACCAGGTAAACTTCAGGGTTGATAATATGAATAACCTTCAGCCGGGATATAACAGGGTAGGGGCAAGCTTTGCAGCAGAAATACCAGGCAGCAGTTCGCTTGAAAAGGCTTATGAAAACAATAGTGCAAAATTCGGCGATAATGATCTTTCCATTGTATGCGCCAGCAATGCTTTCAGTTATCGTTTTACCGCCACTGATGCTGATGGTGATGAGCTTCGTTATTATATGTGTGAAGCCTACCAGGGCGGTGGCCGTAGCGATTTTGGAAATGAACAGGTGCCTCCTGACCCGCCGCCTTACGGGGCAGTGCCTTATGGTCCGGGATATAGCGGCTCTATGCCGTTAGGGGCGAAGGTGGATATTGATCCGCAAACGGGAATGATTAGTGGTACAGCTCCATCGTCAGGTACGTATGTGATTGCAGTTTGTGTTGCTGAATACCGCAATCATGTATTGATTGCCACCCAGCGAAAAGACTTCCAGGTAACAATTGCGCCCTGCACGCTTACTTCTGCTGAACTGCCCTCCGCATATATGCTTTGCAGTGACAGCAAAACCATCAGCCTGGCGAATAATTCCATCAGTCCGATGGTACATTCGTATTACTGGGAGATTGCTGCAGGAAATGGTGTTCCCTTATTTACCTCCACAGAACCTTTGCCCAGTTATACTTTTACTGATACAGGCACTTACCAGGTAAAGCTGGTGATTAACCGAGATGAGAAGTGTATTGATTCTGCAAGTGCGTTTGCCAAAGTTTATCCGGGGTTTGTACCCGGGTTTAACTTCTCGGGTATCTGTCTGAATAAGCCTACCGGTTTTACAGATGTCAGCACTTCGGTATATGGCGTTGTGAACCACTGGAACTGGTTTTTTGATGATGGCATTGCTGGTGACAGTATCGCGAATCCTTCACATACTTATACAGCAGAAGGTACTAAAGACGTACAATTGATTGTAGCTAATTCCGTAGGATGTATTGATACCATTAACCGGCCGGTAACTGTTATGGAAAAGCCACCGGTAGGATTAGCCTTTCGGGATACATTGATTTGCCTGGATGATACACTCAGGCTGATGGCGAACGGCAGCGGTAACTTTACCTGGTCGCCGGTACAGGGCATGCAAAACAGTAACAGCGCAACACCTGTGGTCTCGCCAAAAACAAGTACCTTATATTATGTAGAGCTGAATGACCAGGATTGCACTAACAAAGATTCTGTAATGGTAAATGTGGTAGATCATGTAAACCTTGATATTATGAAAGATACCATTGTATGCAGTAATGATGCAGTACCCTTGCAAATACAATCCAACGGTTTGCTCTATACCTGGTCGCCTTCTGAGCAGGTGAACGATGCGCACCTGCAAACACCGGTTTCATATACAAACGATATCACCACCTATTATGTTACGGCAACCATCGGCCATTGCATTGCACAAGCTGAAGTAACGGTAAAAGCTGTTCCCTATCCTACAGCATACGCCGGTAACGATACCATTATCTGTTACAATACTGCTGTGCAGTTGCGTGCAGTTACAAATGGCAATGCTGTTACCTGGGCGTCTGCAGCCACACTCAGTAATGCATCTTCTATTACACCTTTTGCAAGCCCTGTAGCAAGTGAAACCATGTATATACTTTATGCATATGATAACAGAGGTTGTCCCAAGCCGGGTATGGATACGATGATTGTTCGCATGCTGCCCAGGATACAACCCTTTGCAGGAAGAGATACAACGGTGGTGATCAATCAGCCCTTACAACTGGAAGCATCAGGCGGAACCAGCTATTCCTGGACGCCGGCGACCGGTTTAAGCGATGCCGCCATTGCCAACCCGGTAGCACTGTACACTACTCCTTTTGAAAGTCTCGGTTACAAAGTGATGGTATATAATGAAGCAGGTTGTAAAGACTCTGCTTACCTGAATGTAACAGTGTTTAAAATCCTGCCAACCGTATTTGTGCCTGGTGCATTTACACCCAATGGTGATGGGAGGAACGACTTATTACGCCCGGTTGCAGCAGGTATGAAACAGGTAGAATATTTCAAAGTGTTTAACCGCTGGGGGCAATTGCTTTACAATGCCGGTATAAGTAACAGAGGCTGGGATGGCACCGTAAATGGCTTGCCGCAACAGCCGGGTACATTTGTCTGGATAGTAAAAGCCATCGATTATAACGGTAACAGTTATGTGCAAAAAGGAACGGTGGTTTTAATGCGATGAACTATTTTTCGCTTGATGGTTTCTTCGGTTTTTCTTTACTCATACCTAGAAAAGGCTGCATGTAAGAAGGTACGATTTGCCTTGGTTTGCTTCTCCTGGTAGCCACTGATGGCTTTTGATATTCGATATAGTAAATCCTAAGGAGAATGATAAAATAAGAGATGATCAGCGGGCCAAAGATAAGTCCCGTGATGCCGAAAAGTTTTAAGCCAATGATCACGCCCAGCACGGTTACTATCGGGTGAACATCTGCCATTTTCTTGGCGAGCACAAAGCGGATGACGTTATCTGCAACGGAAGAAATAAGGATACTCCACAACGCCACAAAAAAGGCCTGCCAGGTATGTCCGCTGATGAGCAGGAACACGGCAATCGGTATCCATATAATACCAATACCCACTACTGGTATTACAGAAGAAAACCCGGTGATCACTCCCCAGAAAGCAGCTTCCTTTACACCCGCTACAGAATAAGCGATATAAGAAGAGAAGCCCTGTGCAATGGCAATTAAAGGAACGCCGATAGAGTTGCTAAAAGTTTGCGCCACCAGCTCATTGCCAAACATCATGATCTTGCTGCGCTGGAAAGGAAGATAAAACACGATGGCTGCCTCCATGCGGTTAATATTCATCAGCATAAAGTACAGGAAGAAATACATCATGGTGATGGTAGTAAATATGCTAAGCCCCTGGTTTAGGATTGATGACAAAATGGAAGTGGCAAAGGCCTGTATCTTCATCAGGGTTTGCTCGCCAAATAAATCAAACCCATACTTGGCATGTACTACATTTTCAAAATCTTTTACCGAGTTTATGATCAGGTTAGGGTTTTGCGCTACAGGCACAATCTTATTGTATAGCAAGGTAACCATCAGCGAGATGGGCATCAAAATAATAAAGAACGAAATAATGATTACAGAGATGGCAGCCCATGATTTTTTCCATCGTTTCTTCTTTACTAAAAACTCAACAAAAGGCCTGCTTAATACATACACAATCACCGCCGCAAGAAAGGCTGTAAAAAATTCTATCAGGTTAGCAAAAAGAAACGCAGCAAATAAAATTATGATGCTCAAAAAGAAGTATCTGTTAACTTTATAATCCTGGCGGTGTTCCATTTGGTTCAAATATTGTTAGAGGAATTGTAGCGATCAAATTTATCTTTAAATACCATTATAACATGACAACCAAGCAAAAGTTTTTAACCGGTATCATCTTAGGCGCAGCGGCAGGAGCAGGACTGGCATTTTTTTTACAAACAGAGAAAGGCAAAGAAGTGATGGCAGCTTTAAAGGAAAAGTTGTCTGATCTTGCAGACCAGGCTGGTGACACGGTTGCATCAAAATGGCATGATTTTGACAACGAGATGAGTGAGTTGATGAAGAAGGGTAAGAATTTCGTTGCCGAGCTTGAGCAGAAAGCGAAAGACGCTACTACATAAAACCTGCACTATGGAAAAAGAACAACAGGAGAATTTTTTTGCGGAATCCAAAGAAAAACTGGAACAATACCTGCAGGACAGGTTATTGCTTTTTAAACTACAAACAGTTGAAAAAACATCCAAGCTTATTTCGGTAATGTTTATTGGTTTGATGGTTACCATCATCAGCCTGTTTATTCTTATCTTCCTGAGTATTATGGGTGGCTATTATTTTGCATCCCTGTTAGGCAGCCTGTACTGGGGCTTTGGCGTGATCACCGGTATATACCTGCTGTTGCTGGTATTACTGATGATAGCCGGAAAAAGATGGGTACAGCGTTATATCACCAATACGATCATTGAAATCTTTTTTGATCAAACCGCAGAAAATGACGACGACCAAACTGAAAACAAGGTCAGCGAACCGTAACGACCTTTCTCATATAGATACACTGGATGACCTTAGGGCCGAGATACATTTGGTAAGGGCCCGCATTAAAGGACATGAACATGATCTTGCCTCAAGATGGAAGAAGTTGCCCGAAGAAAGTTTTAAATCAGCCGTGGGCATTATCCTTCCTTTTTACTTAAGTAATAAAGTGGCAGGAAAGTCGTGGCAGTTGGTAAGCGGCATTGCCAACCTGCTGAATTTTAAGAAAGAAAAGCGCTCAGACTTTAAGAAAGATGTAGTAGGCAGTGCCAAGCAATTGGGCTTGTTTGCGGCATTGCGTACGGCGTATAAGCTCTGGAAGAATCACTAACCAAACTATACTTAACATACTTATGAGAGGGTGCCTGTATTTTATTGCAGTGGTACTTGTAATTGGATGGCTCATCGGGATATTTCATTACAATGCCGGCAGGTTGATACATATACTGCTGGTGCTGGCGATCATATCCTTGCTGCTTCAATTGATCAAAGGGAAATTTTAATAACTACTCAATTATCTTATATAAGGAGGAGGATGGAATTTTATGCCCTTATGTGAGGAAAAATCTCCATGTATACATTTGCCGGACACCTAGAATTTAATAGTTGCCTGCAGGACAAATGCTCATTTCAGCTGACTAATATAATAGCGCATTGTTAGTACTAACAACCAACCTGTTTGAGCATTAATTTTGTGGCTGATCATGAATGCTCATAACCATACCGGTACACCTGTAATCCTTTTTGATGGTGTTTGCAATCTTTGCAGCAGCACGGTGCAGTTTGTGATTAAACATGATAAGAAAGAACGCTTTCATTTTGCTTCTTTACAGTCAGGTTACGGTCAACAGGTAATGCAGCAATTCAATCTTCCACCTGCAACGCTCAGCTCCTTTATCTTGTTTGACGGGGAGCAGGTTTTTACCAGATCTACAGGCGCACTAAAAGTTGCCCGGCAATTGAATGGTCTCTGGCCTTTGTTATATGGCTTTATCGTGATACCTCGCTTTATAAGGGATGCCGTATACAATTTTATCGCTAAGAACAGGTATCGATGGTTCGGGAAAAAGGAAGCCTGCTGGCTGCCTACACTTGCGCTGAGAGCAAGATTTATTGATGTGTGAGAATGTGAATGGTCAATGGTGAAAATGGTCAATCTTCCTTGTTATACTATACAAAGGTTTCTGCCATTTCTTCTACCGTTTTCGTTACAATAAAGAAACCTGTAAGTTTTTCAATCACTTCTTCTACTACGGCATCAGGACAGCTTGCACCACTGGTAATGAGAATTTTCACAGGTTCTTTTGCAGGAAGATAATTGCCAATCAGCGTTTCCTCTTTTGTCTTCCAGTTGCAGTGTACAAGTTCATTCCTGGAAACTAGTTTATCGGGCCCGTTAATAAAATAAGTAGGCAGTTTCTCTTCGCAAAGTTCTACCAGGTGAGAGGTGTTGCTGCTGTTATAGCCACCTACCACAATAGCAAGATCAGCATCCGTTTCCAGCATACCTGTTACGGCTGTCTGGTTATCATTGGTAGCGTAGCAAAGCGTATCACGGGTATCTGCAAAACGGCCGCCTATATTGCTTTCGTTTAAATCATAATGATCCTGCATTACCTGTTTCAGGTATTCAGCTATCGCTTGTGTATCGGTAGCAAGTTGGGTGGTTTGATTTACCACACCAATGCGTTGCAGGTCTTTGGTAATGTCAAAACCATCAGAGTAGCGTCCTTTGAATTCAGTATAAAATGTTTCGGCCGGTTTTTCTCCTGTAATATATTTGGCGAGCTCAATCGTTTCCTTCATATCGTTCACCACAACAGTAGGTGTTTGTGAAGATGCATGAGAAAACGTAGCCCTGGTTTCTTCATGCTTTGGCTTGCCATGCACCACAATACTGTATCCTTTCTGTGCAATCTGCCCGCTGCGGTTCCACACCTTCTCAACAAACGGACAAGTGGTATTATATTTCTCTGTTTTAATGCCTTTATCATTCAATAGTTGCTCAATGGCAAGTGTGGTTCCAAAAGCAGGGATGATCACCACGTCATCCGAGGTCAGATCATCAAAAGGTATCAGTTGTTTGCCATAAGTATCCTGTAAAAAAGTAACGCCCCTTTCCAGCAGGTCTGCATTTACCTGCGGGTTATGTATCATTTCACTCAACAGGAAAATACGTTTGCCTTTATTTTCATCGATGGTATTAAAGGCTATTTCTATCGCATTTTCCACACCATAACAAAAGCCAAAATGCCTTGCCAGGTATATTTGCACGGGCCCGAAATCGAGCAACGTAGGCGTAAAATCCTTTTTAAGTTTATCTTTTTGCTTGCGGTTATTTTTAACTGCGCTGATGAGGTCGCTTCTATAGATGTTAGGAACATTAAACTGCTTCATGTCTTGCTTATACGCTGCGAAGTTAAGAAAAGCCGCGAAAGTCTTACCACAGCCGTAAGTTACAAGGCCGCAAACTTTCGCTTTGTACGCTTTAATTGTATTTTTAGCCGATGGAAAGGAACCATGTATTACTAATCAGGTGTCCTGATAAAAAAGGATTGATCGCCGCTATTACACAGGTATTGTTCAAAAATGAGCATAATATACTGGTGATGAAAGAATTTGTAGAACCCGAGACCAATACCTTTTTTGCACGCTTTGAACTTTCCGGAACATTGCATATTGATGTATTGCAAAAGGAGTTGAGGGAAGCCTTGCCGGAGGGAACAGTGATTAATATTAACCCTAAAAGAAAGAAAGACATTGTAATACTGGTGACCAAAGAACACCATTGCCTGGGCGACCTGCTGGTACGCTTTCATTTTGATGAGTTGCACGCCAATGTGAAAGCGGTGATCGGTAATTATGATGTATTAAAAACATTCACCCGGAAGTTTGAAATTCCTTTTCATTGTATAAGTCACGAAGAAGTAAGTAAGACCGTTTTTGAGGCTGAACTGCTGGGAATTATTGAAAAATACAATCCTGATTATATTGTTCTGGCAAAGTTTATGCGTATTCTTTCGCCTGAATTTGTAGCCAAGTTTAACGATAAGATCATTAATATCCATCATTCATTTTTACCGGCATTCATCGGCGCAAATCCTTACCGGAAAGCATATGAACGTGGTGTAAAACTGATCGGTGCAACAGCGCATATAGTTAATAACGATCTTGATGAGGGCCCCATCATCAAACAACAGATTATACCTGTAGATCACGAGTATGATGTAAAAGGTATGGTGGAAGCGGGTCATGAAATTGAGAAGGCAGTACTTGCCGGAGCGCTGAAACTTGTGCTGGAAGACCGTGTGTTCGTGGTTAAGAATAAGACCATTATTTTTGATTGAGTTACCAATGTGCGACAAGCGGTAAGTGTTTTTTTAACTGTACAACAAAGGCTGATGAAAACTTATTTTGCCAGGCTATGGACGATCCTCAAGCAAACTTTTAATGATTTTATTGACTATAAGATCACCCGCATGAGTGCGGCCCTTGCTTACTATACCATCTTCTCTATTGCGCCGATGTTAATTGTGGTAATCACCATCTGTGATTGGGTTTACGGCCATAATGCGATAGATGGTACCATTTATGAGCAGATCAAATCTTTTGTGGGTGAGCAGGCTGCTTTACAAATTCAGCAACTCATCAAGAATGCAACTATCTCAAGGGATATTTCCTGGGCCTCCATTGTTGGTGTGGTAGCGCTCGTGTTTGCTGCCACCAGCATCTTTACAGAAATACAGGATTCCATCAACCTGATATGGCGCTTAAAGGCCAAACCCAAAAAAGGTTGGTTGAAATTATTGGTGAACAGGTTGCTGAGTTTTTCCATCGTGGTAAGCCTGGGCTTTATACTAATGGTTTCATTAGTAGTAAATGCATTGCTGGATGCATTGATGCAGGAGATTATACGTCTCTTTCCCAAAACGGCTGTATATCTTGGTTATGGTGTAAACCAGGCCCTAACATTTCTTACCATCAGCTTTTTATTTGGCATCATCTTCAAGGTTTTGCCCGATGCAAAAATTAAATGGCAGGATGTAAGGGTTGGCGCTTTTACTACTGCTATACTATTTATGCTGGGCAAATTTGCGATTGGATATTATTTGGGAAAAACAACAATCACCAGTTCTTATGGCGCTGCCGGTTCCGTGGTGATTATCCTCTTATGGGTATATTATTCAGCAATCATTCTCTATTTCGGCGCGGCTTTTACCCGGGCCCATGCCCAGTTTACAGGCCGGCATATATATCCTAATAGTTATGCGGTATGGGTGCAACAGGTAGAAGTGGAAAACAAAGACTCACTGCAAATGGCAGAAAGCCAGCCTAAGCTACCAGATAATCCTTCGTCTTTATAGATTCGTAAATCTTCTTAAGGCAAATGAAGGTTCGATCATTTATAAATCCTAATGACACAGATACATTTGGAGATATATAAAAGAAAAAGCTGCCCCAACAGACAGCTTTTGTTTCCCCCTTATATATAGAATCCTGGTTTAAAGTCTTACACCTAAACTAACACTCCAGGTACGATATTTATTTTTATCATTTGCATTATTGTTTGTCTCTGTAGAATTGATCTTGGTTAAACCTAAGCCATAATTAAGACCGATCATAAAGCGGCTTATTTCCACACCGGCAAGTGCGTTTATACCGGCATCAAATCTTTTTAACCGATCAAACCTTGCACCTTCCTGGTCGCCTGTGGTTGGGTCATCATTATTAAACTTGATATCGCTGCTTGAGCTTGAATGTACCCCCGCAATGGAAGATTCAATCTTAGATTTACCACCCAATCCCATCGCTATATACGGGCCTGCGCCTGCATATACTCGGATACCATCATCAATAGGGAATTTAACTACAAAATTGGCCGGCAGTTCAAGGTACAAAGGATTGAATTTAGCTTTTACATAATTGTCGGAAGTGTTGCTGTTATCAAGGTAATAGTTTGATTTCGCACCCTTACCACTTAACAATAAACCAGTTTGAATAGAGAAAACATCTGCAAGCGGTATATCTGCAATTACACCTGCATGAAAAGTACTAAGCGCTTTGCTGTCATCTACAGAACCATCATTGCTTTTGGATATATTGGAGAGATTGTAACCTCCTTTAATGTAGATACCACCCGGGTTAACTTTCGCACCTGATTGTGCCCTGGCATTCACCACAAGCAACACGGCCGCAGCAATCATTGACATGAATTTCACTTTCATAAATAAACATTTTATGAATTAAGATTTTTCCAACATCATGCCAGTTTTTATAATATGTTTATGCCAAACCCTTAGTGTTTTAACGCCAGCGGGTGATTAGTTTGCTTTTACATTTTCAATCATTTGCCTGAACATATCTGTTTTCTTCTCAAAAAGATTATCGGTTTGCAGGTGGTTGATTTTCTTGCTGAAGGATTTCCTGAGTTCTCGGTAGCCTGTATGTGCCTGGGCGCTATCAAAGAAGTTTTTGCTCCAGTCTTCCTGTATATCCTCAAAATATTTCAGGGCAATGCCATTACTCGCAATAATCAAGGGAGTATTGAAAAAATTATAGCTAACTGTTGTGCGGTTCTTATCATCTGCATCTTTAAAGATCATTCTCAGAAATTCAAGATGGTTTAAAACGCGTTCTTTTATCTGTTGCTGATTTTCCTGTTGTTGGGGTTTTATTCTCCACTTGTTATACACGATACTGTAAGGATCATTTTCCTGGTTCGCGTACCTGTCCCTGTTTTTATAAAGATAAAATGTGCAGGAAGTTATAACCGGCATACCAGATGTATCCCGGTGCGATAAGCCTTGTATCCTATTAATAAAATTGCTATCACAATTTAACTCAATATAGTTGGAAGAAATTGAGTCGATCCTAAGGACAAAAGAATCTTTCTGTGTCTCGTTAAAGAGTTTGAGCAGTTTTTGCTTCGCTGTAAAATTCCATTTGCCATGCAGGTATGCCTGGAAAAGACTAAGATCAAAAATGCCGTCATTACGAAGTATCAGCTTGTTGCCGGCAAAACTTTTTTCCGAAAAATCTGTATACGTAACCTGTTCGTTAGAGGAAGGATTATACTGCGAAGTGATCTCTGAAGAATCTGCGGTAACCGGGGATGCACCTATAAAATCCCACCGGCCGGCAATAAGTTTATCAGGAGATTTTTTGCAGCAGGTAAACGAAATAATAATAAGGGTAATGCAATAGATTTTACGCATAGTGATGGGTATAGAATAAAAGTAAGTGATTCCTGCATGCAGCGTGGCGATCAGATAATTTTTTATGGGGGTTCATCATATAACACCCGCAATTATGCAAAGGAATTGCTGCTTTCTTTTTCGGGTATTAATACTGCTGCTTATATCATTTACATAGCATCCCGGAGCTGGTACCCCGGAATATTTGCAGGATCGAATTTTTTCGGTTTTGCAGCAAATTCCAAACATTTTGCCTCATTTTATCGTATTAGTTGTGGAAATACAAAATTTTTGCATCATTGCAACGTTTTAATAGTTGAAAGGATCAATCTATAAATCATCAAAAATGAAAAAAGCAACCTTTATTCTTCTGCTGTTGGGGATGTTTTGCTTTATTGCATGCAGCAAAGAAGATGATGTTGCCGCCCAGGTAACCGGTCTTAACGGAAGCTGGAAATACATTGGCTACAGCGGAGGCTTTGCCGGTTTAAAATTTACTTCCGAAGATACAGTGAGTTATTTTCTTCAGTTTGATGCTACACGTTATACTTCCATCCGCAACAATGTACAGGGTTGCGGTACCTATACCCTTGAAAAAGATACACTCAACAACTCATCACATATTGGTATCCTGGGGCTTTCCGGTGAAAATGCGGACAAGTTTGATGCATACTTGAACAGCGACACGCTTACCCTTTATCCGCACAATGTAATGGATGGCTTTAGTTATCATTTTGTTTATTCTCTGAAAAAATTTGACTGGTGTGATGCAACCAGTGACCAGCATTAAAAACTACTGTTTTATCGTTATGCTTTATTGGTTATCCTCTTTATAAAATGCTGCAGGTACACCTTTTACACCAGGTATCGCATGAAATAAACCGCCGCTTAACGGGTATTGTTCCAGTTGCTCAGCATTAAGACCTTTCCTGGCCGTGGTGATATAAAGTGTTTTAAGATCGGGGCCACCAAATGCACAGGCGCTCACATGTGGCGCATCTACTGTTATTTTCTGAAGTAGCTCACCGGTTTCCGGGTCCCAGCGGGCCACTGCATGTCCGCCCCAAAGCGCTGTCCACAATTTGTCTTCCGCATCAATAGCCATCCCATCCGGGAAGCCATCTATATTAATTTCCACCGCTACTCTTTTATTACTGATAGCACCGGTATCATTGTTATAATCAAAACAAACCACCTGTCGTGTAGGGCTATCCACATAATACATTTTGGTACGGCTGCTGTTCCACACAATGCCATTGGAAATAGATGCGCCATCAAACATCAGGTGTAGTTTTTTGTCCCCGTCAAAGCGATATAAAACTGCAGCGCCATCACGTTCATCCAACGCCATCGTACCTACCCAAAAACGGCCGGCGGGATCACACTTGCCATCATTAAACCTTATATCATGCGGCAATGGATTTATCATAAACTCCAGTTCGCCGTTATGTACATCTATCTTATGTAAACCGTTTTGTAATGCTACGATGGCGCCACCGCCGTGCACGGGCACTACCGTTCCCACACGTTGGTGCACTGCAATTGATTTGTCTGTATGTGTGGCGGGATTATAAAGATGAAGTGTTTTACCTTCAATATCTACCCAGTAAAGTTGCTGTTCAACGGGGTGCCATAGCGGGCCTTCCGCAAGCGTTGCTTTGGCATCAAGAAAAAGTGTTGCTTTCAATGGCTGATGATTTAATAAGTTATTGCCGAACGAGTTTTAATCAACAATCCTGCCTGTTCCTATTAGTTCCCGGTATCCGGCTAAAGCTAAGTTGAAATTGCAGCAAACCAATGGAGAAAATCTGGCAGCATCTTTGAAACGCTTATAAAAAACGAAACCATGAAAAATATAGGTTCATTTCTTATCGCCGGTGCTGTAGCAGGTATTGCCGTTTGGTTTTTTAATACAGAAAAAGGAAGAAGGTTTTTAGATACAACGATGAAAGATTTATCCTCTGATCTTGCAGGGCAACTAAAGTCAAGATTGCAAAAAGTGAAAACCACTGCCAGTGGTATAGCTGATGAAGGTATCGACTATATTGATGAAGTTAATGCTGCCGTACAGGAAGCCTGAGACATTGTGCATTATATTTAAACCTGGTCACATAAAAAATGCAGGTTGAGCATAATATCCAACCTGCATCAGATTTGTTATATCCTGATTAACGCGAAGTAAATCCTGTAGTGAATCAGTACTATATCTTATCTACCCTTATCCATTTCATTCCTGCGGCTTCGGCAGCTTTAACGCCGGGGTCGCCATCTTCGAATACCATACATTTTGCAGGGTTTACTCCCAGTGTTTCTGCAGCTTTCAGGAACGGATCAGGAAAAGGTTTGCCATTAGGCGTTTCACCGGCGCAAACCAGCACCTCAATCAGGTCATAGATACCCAATACCGTTAAGGTGCGTGTTACCGTTTTGCGGCTGCCCCCGGAAACGACCCCGATCTTTACTTTACCTGCATTACGTTTCAGGTGATCTACCACGAAACTGATAGGTTGGGTATGATCAATAAAATGCTCAAAAAATACGGCTGATTTACGCTGTGCAAAATCCTTCGCATCGAATGGTGTATTATAACGGGTGCTTATTTCACCAGCTACTAGTATCGTTGGCCATCCGGCCAGTTCATCAATAATGGAATCGTTTAACTGTATGCCATAATCGGCCGCCACTTTTACATAAGAATCTTTATGCGCCTGCATATTATCCGCCAGGGTTCCGTCACAGTCATATAAAAAAGCTTCAAAATCTCCGCTGGTTAGTTGGTTAAGCAGGGCTGTTTTGCCATCCAGGTTTGTTTCAATATTCATTATTATACGTTTTAGATCCGCAGATCTTGTGAATGGCTATACAATCGCTTGAAGCTGCAAAGATAATACATCCGCGGTTTTTACGTGATCATCAGCCAACGCCTTAAGTACTAACTGATTTCCATTACGATATCAAATTCATCGTTTAGTCATTCTTAAAAAACGGGCAATCAGGAATACCGAGTTAAATGTGAGACCGGTGATTAAACCCAGCCACATGCCCTGTGCGCCCATGTGCAGTGGAAAGGCCAATATATATCCCACCGGGATGCCAATTCCCCAGTATGCGATGGCAACCAATGTTGTAGGGATTTTTACGTCTTTAATGCCTCGTAACAAACCGGAACCTATTGCCTGTGTGCTATCTGATATCTGAAAGATTGCCGCAAAAAGCAGCAGCACACCCGCCAGTTCAAGCACCTGAACATTGTTGTTGAATAATACAGGAAGGGTGTTGCGAAAGATGGTAAAATTGATAGCGCAGAAAACGCCGTAAACCATTGCGCTTAATAAAGTACTCTTGCCGATCAATGCAATTTTGGGCCAGTCCTGCCGCCCGAAAGCATTACTCACCCTGATGGAACCGGCCTGTGATAAACCCATAGACACCATGAACGTAAATGACGCACAGCTTAGCGCAATCTGGTGGGCCGCCTGGGCAACAGCACCTAAGGTACCAATGATTATACCCGACACGGCAAAGGCACCGGCTTCCATCCCTATCTGCAAACTGCTGGGTACGCCAATGTGCAATAACTCGCCCAGCGTTTTGCGGGAAATCCACCACTGGTTTTTACTTACCGCTACATAACGTCGGAATGTTTTATGTTTTAATATAACAGTGCCTAATACCAGGAAGAGTAAGGTGCGGGTAATCAGCGTACTCCATCCGGCGCCCGCCAGTTCCAGTCGCGGAAAGCCCCAATGGCCGTAGATCAGCAGCCAGTTAAGAAAGATATTCACCGGCATGCCGCAAAGAGACAGCAGCATAGCCGTTTTGGTAAACTCAAGACCGTCTGTAAATTGTTTAAGCGTCATAAACAATAACATCGGGATAATTGAGAGGCTCATGAGCTGCATAAACGGCATGGCAAGTTTCACCACTTCAGGATCCTGGCCCAGGTGGTACAACAGATCCTTACCTGTAAACAACACAATGGAAATAATAAAAGCCGTAGAGGCACATAGCCAGAACCCGTTAAAAAAATAATGCGATACCTGCTGGCCATCTCTTCTGCCATGCGCCATAGAAACCATTTGAGACACAGATATCGTCATACCAATGCCTAATACAAAAGGAATGTTCATGGCATTGATCACCAATGCCGCCGCCGCCAGTTGCTTATAGTTAATTGCCCCCACCATGGCGGTATCAATAATATGAAGAGCCATCTGGGCAAGCTCACCTATAATGATAGGCAGCGCCAGCCTGATGGTTTTTATTGCTTCTGTACGCATGTTTTTCCTGTTTACCGCCGTTACGGATGCAATCGTTACTAAGCTGGCCTTTGGCATTGCGGAGGGATCTGTGTTGCATCTTTTCCCTTTTTGTGTAATGATGGCCAACCTGTTAATGAACGGGGCTGCGAAATTAGGTGTTTGCCCTGATGGCATATTATTGGATGAGGTTGAATTGGAGATTATTATTTATTAACGGTAAAATGATTGTTATGATAGCCAAACAAAAAGACCGGCACCTGGAAACGCCTTCCGAGGCCAACCGCGACAAGCATATAAATTTTCTGGCAGAAGAAGAGGGTGATACAGATCCGGCAGATGAAGAAGTGAATAACCTTTCCGATGAAGAAAAGGCGGATATTGGAAATGGGCTTGACAACGGCTTTTTTGACGATGACCAGCAAGCGGCAGCAGAAACCCGGCAGTGAAGCCCATTCCATTATCCCTGATATGTATAAGATTTTCTTCTTCCTAATTTTTTACAAACTTTATCGTTTTTACCTGATCGTTGCTCATCACTTTCAGGTAATAGATACCGGCTGATAGTCTTTGCACATTTATTTGTAAGGATCTGTCATTTGTATTGTTCTGATAAACAGCTTTTCCGGATTGATCCGCAATCATCACGTTTAACTTACCTGGAGTAGCAGGAACGGTAAGTGTGATAATATCTTTTGCAGGATTAGGGGATAGTTTTATCTCTGCAACAAGGTTGTTCAACTGTATTTCTGCAAGACGTGAATATTTGAATGTCCCATCTTTATCAACCATTTTTAAACGATAATATAGTACCGGCGTATTTGTTTGCAATACAAGTCCGTCCAGGGTTGTGTAATTTTTCCTGGTACTGCTGTTGCCTGCAGCATTCACTCTCGCAATGGAAACAAAATGACTGGCATCTACACTTCTTTCAACCTCAAAATGACTGGTATTAATTTCCGTTGCAGTAGCCCAGTCCAGCTTTACCACTTTTGCTTCCAGCGCTGCGGTAAAACTTATCAGCGTTACCGGCAAGGGATCTACCGTTTCGTTTAGCTTATAAAAATCCGCATAATTAAAAATGCCGCTGCTACCGTCATCATGAGAAAAATACAACTGATTTTTATAGATAAAATAGAACAGCGGAACAGGAGATGCGGAAGAGGTGGGATCTCTATCCAGCGAAGCCACAAAACGTGTACCCCCGGCGGTGCCGTTGGTTTTAAAGATGTCAATCTTATTATCAACACCGCTCCTGATGGCAGTAAAGAAAATACCACTCTTTGTGAAGTAAACGGATGGATATGCATCTTCGCTTATCTCACCGGCATCACCATATATTTTGGAAAGTAGTTTTGTGCCATCAACGGTACCATCAGTTGACCATAATTGTCGCCCGTTCAGATCATCATTACCAAAGAAATAAATCTTGCCATTGTAAACTGCTTCATTGGTAATCGTTCCATTCTCATTACCTGAAGACCTGGAGAAAATGAATGGACTCGATTTGCTCAGCAAAATTTTAGTGCCATCTGCGGTGCCATCAGATACCCACAGCTCATAACCGTTGTTAAGGTTAAATGCAGTGAAAATAAGTTTACCATTTAAGATGGTGCCGCCCTGCAACAGCGTGAGCCTCGGGCCACCGTTTTTCTTCACCTGCATGGTGCCATTGGTGGTGCCATCTGTAACCCATAAATCACTTTCCTGTAACTGGAAACCTGAAAAATTAGTAGTAAAGTAGAGTTTATTATTATAGATAAGAAAGCTGGACGGGCTGCTGCTGGAATCAACAACAGATTGTGCCCTGATATCTTTTACCAGTTGTGTGCCCGCTAGTGTGCCATCTGTTTTCCATAACTCTGTTCCTATAGAACCGTTGTTGGCGCCAAAGAATAACTGGTTGTTATAAGAAAAAAACTGTGTATAGTTTTCTGTAAAGCCATCACCGGAAGGGTTTATGTCAGATATCCTTACCGTGCCGTTAGCCGTTCCGTCAGTCTTCCACAATTCTGCGCCATGTTCGCCATCATCTGCAATAAAATACAACGCGCCTTTGTGCAGGAAGAAGTTTGTTCTGTTTTCTACATAACTGCCGCCATTACTATTAATATCTTTTAGCAAACGGGTGTTACCGGAGGTACCATCGGTGATCCAAAGTTCTTTACCATTTACGCCGTTATCTGCAAAAAAGAGCAGGCGGTTGTTTAACGGCGCAAAGTCGGAAGGATCAGAACCAACACCTCCATTTACAATATCTTTTATAAGGCTGGTTCCCGCATCAGTACCATCGGTTACCCATAATTCATAGCCATGGCTTCCATCACTGCCCGAGAAATAAAGTTTGTTGTTGAGTATGCCTGCACCGGCATTGTCGTTGTATTTTGTTTTGGCAGTATATTTTGCCGTACCTGCTGCGGTGCCATCGGTCGTCCATAAAGTGCTGTCTGCTTCACTGGTTAAAATGGGTTTATTGTTTAAGAGGTAGCCATTTAGTGCAGTATTGTCAGAGAGTTTGGCTACCTGTGCTGTTCCTGCAAATGACAGGAAGCAAAGTACTAAGGGCAGAGAATTGCGTAAAAATTGTTGCATATAACTGGTGTTTTTATAGGATGGAAAAATAGACCAGGCTGCAGCAGGGATAAAAGTGACGGTTCATGAACTGCAGAAAATGATGCCTGAACTGGAGAAAGCGGTACAGGCATAAATGAAAACAGTGACTGGAAAGTCACCGTCGATGTCAGCATATAACCCCCAATGAATAAAATTGGTATCCAAAATTGAGTGTACTATTTGAAAAGAAAAAGCGTAGAAATACGCAAAAAATGTAACTGCCTTTACACAGGTGACCATAAAGAGCAAACTTTGAGGCATAAAAAAACGGTGATTGGAAAATCACCGTCGTGTGTCAGCATATAACCCCCAATGAAAATTTTTATATTGTTATTTGAGAAACTAATCAACTATAACAGCGTTACAAAAATGCGGCGATATTGATGGGGCGGCAATGTGATTAAGAACGGGTGGGGGTGTGATTTTTCACAGTGGCTAAAAGTGAGGTTTTGAAGGAGGGTGTTTTTCACGTATTGGGTGAGGAAAAGACCCTGTTTTCTGATAACTAAGTTAGCTAAACTAATTTATTGACAACGACTTATGAGATAATTACTAAGGTTCATGATTATACCTTTATTGTTGTATTATGAAACCTCGATTTAACACTTTACCTTGTTACAAAATGATTTATTATTTTTAATCATATCACTCATCATGAAAGCAAAAAAAATTATGAGGAAATTGAACCTCTTCTTCAAGAATTAAGTATTACTGCTCCGGAATTTCTATCACTATTAGACACTTTGTTACAACCTGACCCTTCAGAAAGTCATAGCGGCCAAGAAGTAGATGTTACAGTTGCTCAACCCTGTATAGATGCATATATTAACGCAATGACTCAATATGATACAACAGGTTTAGGAGAATGGTTTAGATTAAGTTTTTCAAAAAGTATTTCGTTTACTGGTAAAGACCTGCTTACTTGGATCGGTAAAGTTATTTCAGCACAAAAATATGATAATATAAAAATTTGTTTAGGTATTTATACGCAAGACTACGTTACTACTTACAAGCTTCCTTCTAGACTCGTTGGACGACTAACTATGTTTCTATGCCCATGTATAGATTTTAAAATTGCTCCCGGTCCCTCAAACAAGTATTACAATCTCGGCGGTTTAGAACCATAATTTCTATGAAATTTTATCAATACTTTCAATACTTAAGCTTTTTGATAGCAATTTTCTGTTACAAAGGGCTTAAGTTTTTTAATATAAGCTTTATTATCATTTTTCTACTTATATCTTGCACAACAGAAACAATAGCGACCTTATACAAATTTTTTGGATGGAAGTCCAATTATCTTCCGTACAATATTTATCTTTTTGCTTCGTCCTTGGTAGTTTTTATTCTGTTTGATAGGATGCTTTCTTTAAAAATGTTATCTAGGCAAGTATTTTGGGGTATAGCGTCCCTATGCTTATTATTTATTACCCTAAATCTTTTTTTTCTGCAAGGGTTTAATAATTTCAATACCTACTCATTAATTATTATTGAGATATTAAACATTTTTTTTTGTTGTCTTATACTTCTACAACTCGCAAAATCTGACAAGATTATTATTTTTTTACACGATCCTTATTTTCTTATAAGCGCTTCCTTATTACTATTTAGTCTTGGAACTCTTGTTGTACTTGGCTTACAGGATTTTATTTTAAAAAACAAGCTTAAATTGCTTCAAATAAATTTGTATCGTGTTATTATGCCTCCTTTAAATATCATTCTTTATTCAACTTTCTCAGTGGCATTTATCTTATGCAGGAAACACGCACAGTTGTAATAGTTATTATTGCTGTAATAATTGTTCTACTATTTTTAGGAATTTTTTTCCTAATAACACTTACATATTATAATAGCCAAAAAAGGAAGTTAATGAATGAAAAGCTTCTTATGCAATCCACCTTCCACCAGGAACTCCTCAAAACCCAACTCGAAATACAGGAACAAACCTTCCTGAATATCAGCCAGGAAATTCATGATAACATTGGCCAGGCACTTAGTTTTGTAAAGCTTAACATCAACACGGTAGATGTATATAACCCGGAAGACACCAGAGCAAAATTGCTCGAAAGTAAAGACCTGCTCACCAAAACTATCCAGGACCTTCGCGATCTTTCCAAAACGCTTAATACCAGTTTTATACAGGATATCGGTCTTGCCGCCGCTATCGAACAACAACTATTCTTTTTGAAAAAAACAGGATTATTTGTAACTTCTTTCCGGGTTTCAGAAAACATCTATAAAAACCCTCCTCAAACGGAGATCGTGCTTTACCGCATTGTGCAGGAACTATTGAATAATATTGTAAGGCATGCTGAAGCTACTTCCATTAATATCCAAATGAATTACCTGGCCGATAAACTTGTCATACGCGTAAGTGATAACGGTAAAGGTTTTCTTCAGTCGTCAAACCCCGGTGAGAAAAATGACATGGGACTCGGCCTTAAAAACATGCTTAGCCGCATGACAATGATCCATGGCCTGATTAGTGTAGAAAGTGCCCCCGGCAAGGGTACAACAGCATTAATGGAATTACCTAAACAAACCCAATAAAACAATGAAACACTATTTTGTGGCACTGGCTGATGACCATGTGCTGATCAGGAATGGACTAGCCGGCCTGATCAATTCTTTCGATGGCTATAAGGTTTCGCTTCAGGCGGTTAATGGCCAGGAACTCACTGAAAAAATCGACCCAAAAACCCCACCAGATATTGTACTGCTGGATATTAATATGCCCAAGAAAGATGGCTTTGATACCGCCTTCTGGTTGCGCAATCATTTCCCCGATATTAAAGTACTAGCGCTAAGTATGTATGATAATGAAAGCGCCATTATACGTATGCTGAAAAACGGCGCAAGGGGATACGTATTGAAAGATGCAGAACCATCAGACCTTAAACGGGCGCTGGATGATGTTTCAGAAAAAGGTTTTTATTATTCTGATCTTGTTACCGGCCATTTGATGAACACCATTCATAAGATGGGTGATGATGGCGCCGGCAACAAAAACATCCTGCACCTGAACGACAGGGAAATAGAATTTCTGAAATATGTATGCACCGAGTTAACGTACAAAGAGATTGCAGATAAAATGTATTTGAGTCCGCGTACGATTGATGGTTACCGCGATGCATTATTTGAAAAGCTAAGCATTAAAACACGTGTAGGATTAGCCATCTATGCTATTAAGAATGGCATAGTAAATATTGATGAGATGAATTAAGAAAGCTTTGAGCGATGAGCTATTAGCCAAGAGCGATCATCTTTGCTGGTAGATATATTTACGGATAGTATAGTTATTTACCAGCCATAGCACAGCGAGTATAATTATTGCAGCAATAATAGTGTAAACGGATATCATTCCATTTACATAAATGTGTTGAGTATCCAGTATTTTCTTTAGCAATAATTGGAGCACACTTATAACAATCAATACCACCAATACAATAACAACATTGGATGGAAAGAACTGTTTCATTAAAAAGCGTTGCAGTTGTTTTGGTGCGGTACCCAATGTTACGAGCAACGCGATTTCTTCTTTGCAGGAAGCGATGGTAAGCTGTATAAATAAGGTAAAGATCAGCAGCGCAAACAACATCATTACTGCACCTGTAACCCAGGAAACATTTACCACACCTGTTACTATTTGGCGGTACTTGCTAAAGCGTGTTTTATCCGCATCGGTGGTGAGGCCATGCGAACGAAGGTATTCAGTGAGTTGAGGATTGCCTGCGTCTTTGGTGCGTATCACCACCCTTGAAGGTTTAGCCTTATCAGCCTGGTCGCCATATTTATTATTTGCCCAATCCATAAAGCTTTGCGGCACGAGTACTGATGAGATGCGATCACTAAAACCTACGACCTTTCCATAATAATTTACGTTGCCCAGGGCTGTTTTTATATTGATTTGAATCGGCAGGTTCATCACCAGTTCCTGTGAAAGTTGCGGCAAATTCTGCGAAGTGGCAAACCCGAAATTATACATGTCTAAAAACATATTCGGAATGATCATGGGTATAAAAGTGGATTGATCACCCCATTTCCAGTCTTTATTATTTACATCTAAAAATTCATCTGGTACGCTTTCAAAAAACAGGTCTGTATAAAAAGGTATGCGGTCGCTGGCGCCTTGTGCAGATACTTTAAAATGGCTTGGCGTAAGCACGCCGGCAGCATCAGTGAATGGTTGCTTTTTTAAATCGTCTATATCAGCCTGGCTTAACGTGGTAGCGCCAACATTGCTTGATGTAACTGCTTTATTAATCACAAGAAAGTTTGCCACGCTGTCCTGGTTGGTTTTATTGTTAAGCAGGTCATTATAATTTGCCTGTATTTGTACAGCAGCGAGTATTAGCAATAATGCTACGGAAAGCCCCACAATCGCAAGAATAAAACGGCTTCGTCCCGTGCTTGATCTAATGAGTTTCTTTAAAAGTTGATTCAGCATAAAAATCACTAAAGTCGGTAAGCGTTGGCCCGCGACTTATGTCTTCAATTATTAAAGATTCAGATATCTCGTGTATTCAAAATGATGATCTTCATCCAGGTCTGTTAAAATAAAACCCGCCCCTCTTTTTGTACATTCTTCCGCAATTAATGATGCAGCGATGTTGGTATTATTAATATCCAGGTGACTGAATGGTTCATCCATCAATAGCCATTCAAAGGGTTGCATCAAGGCCCGTATAATAGCAATACGTTGCTGCTCACCATAACTGCACAACCCGGCCCGTTGTGTGAGGATGTGTGACACCCCTAACTGCGCCGCCATTTCATCTATCCTGCTGCTTTCATAGTAAGGTTGTTGCAATACCCTGTTTAATTCTATATTTTCCCTGGCAGTAAGATTAGCAAACAACCGCAAATCCTGGAATACAATACTTGCCGATTGTTGCCGTAAAGCAGCCAGTTCATCATCGCCTGTTTCTTTTAATGTTTTGTTGTTCCATGAAACCTTTCCCTCATAATCTGTTCTTAATTTATACAGGGTATGTACCAACGTGGTTTTACCGGTTCCGCTGGGCGCTTTAATTTTTATCCATTCCCCCTTGTTAAAATCGATCACCGTGTTCCATACATCAGAACCCCGCTGCAGAAATTTATCTTTCAGTGGGATGGGAATAATCTTATGTAAACTGATAGTCATAACGTTAAAAAGACAAGGCTAAAGATAGTGAAAGGAGAAAAAACGTGAAAAGGTGAATGGTCAATTGTGAATGGCGAATGATGTTGCCTGTACTTGTTCCGTTGACTTGTTGCCGGCATACTTTGAAGCTGTTGCATTATGTACAGCAATAAAGAACAGTACAAGAGTGCGACGCAAGTAAAGCCTGATAGTAGTAATACCGTTGGGAACATAAAAGAAAAAGTCCCGCCGTAACGGGACCTTTGATGATTTATTTTTCCGGGGCCGGAGGTGCCGGTATTGCACTTGTATCCGGTAACATTGGAACTGCAGAATCAATAGCCGGGGCTGATGACGTTGATGCCATCTGGGCAACTTTTGCCGCTTCGGCCATAAACTGGAGCAGGCTTACCAGGCTATTCTTTTTATCGTCTATAAACTTCACTTCAAACTTGCTGTTGGAAAGCTTGCCATCAAATTTGCCACCTGCAATATAGATGTCTTTAAACGTAGCCTTTGCCCTGTTAAACAATGCTACCTGTTCTGGTTTTGCGCTGGAATCAACCGGTACTGCCTGTAACAATTTATTGATATCTGCATAAGCGCCCAAAGACAAACCGCCGCTTTTCTTTACTTCGTCTGGTAAAGTTGCAGAGCCGCTTCCCGCTTTATATTTCTGGAATAATATGCTATCCTGGCCAATCATAATATTCTTATCATCTATGGAATAAGGTATATTCATAGGTATTGCGGCAAGCCTGTATTCATTACCATTCTTAGCTATCAGGCCCTTCTTTTCCAAAGCACCCATAACTTTTGCATAAGCCGTTTTATCACCCACTTTTGCATTGAATACAAAATTCACTTTTGGTTCTTTTGACTTTGCCGCAGGGTAGTAAGGATTTGGTTTTTCCAGTATCTGGAAGTCAGACACGGTAACCGCTATATCTCCCTTGAAGGCTTTGGCTACATCTTCGGCTGTAAATCCAAAGTCGCCAAGCATTTGATTGGCCTGCGCTTCAAACCCGCTGTATTTCAATATTTCAATCAGCACCATCGGGTTAAAGGAAACCGCGAAGAAACCGTCAATATTGTTAGATGGATATTGAGTTACTAATTTAATATCCAGGTCATCCGCAGGATATTTTTTAAGTATATCCTGTAATGCTTTGCTGTAGTATGATTTTGTATCGGCTACTATTTTACCATCTTCAAAATTGATGGTACCTGCGCTATAAGTATCTTTAAAAAGATCGCTTATTTTGGTAATGCCAATCATTGGCACCGCATCCAGCAAACCTGCTGAATTATACCAGAAAGTAGCGTCTGAACGTTCTTTAATGTTCTCTCTAAACTCAGCGATGGCGCCAACAGATTCTTCCTGTTTTTGCTCATATAAAGTGGTCAACTGTGTTTGAGACAAAGTACCTTCCCCATTCTGGTAACTGCCGGGGGAATCTTTGCCGCCGCTTACATTGGAGATGATCACCACATCATCTCCCCAGCCAGCTACAAAATCATTGCCCAGGGCAGCGTAGGAATATTTCGCTTCTTTCTTAATCGGCGCATCAGGTCGCTGTTTTTTTATGTAGGCTTCAAACTTGGCGGCATCTTTCAACAACGCCACAGTACCCATGGAAACCGACTTGCCTGCCATGATAGAGCCACCTGCTTTTACAAAAAGATACACATCTTCTGAAAGATCGAGTCCGGCATCTTTTAAATCACCAATGGCTGTTTTCATTTTGGTGATATCATCATTAGAGGCTTCTTTGGAAAACGTATTAAAGACAGAGTCGAGACTGATATTCGCCTTACTTGCCTTTTCATATAAGCTTTTGGTATTAATGCCCAACACGAATGTGGCATCTTTGGGAATGTACTTGATCTGCTTTGGTACAGACTTTTTACAGGATGCGAATACTGCTATTACTACCACAAGTAATAACAGTGATTTTGCTGATAACTTCATATATGATGGTTAATGGTCAAAAAAATGATAAACGAAAATAATTTTTTACTTCAAGAACCCTGCTATTTATATATGAAAGGCGCCTAATTTTTTATTAAGGCGTTGTAGATGGCGTCCTGGATGTTTGGGCGTACGCTTAAATGGCTCAGGCGCAGGTTCTCTCCACCGGTTGGATATACCCTGTTGGAAAGAAAAATATACAACAGGTGGCTGGCCGGATCTGCCCAAACGCAGGTGCCTGTGAACCCTGTATGGCCAAAGGTTTCCGCTGAAGCATAGCGGCAGGGATAAGGCTCTTTACTTGTGGCGTTGTCTTTTTCGGGCTTGTCAAACCCAAGGCCACGACGACTGATATTGCTGTGATAAGCGGTAAAGAAATCAATTGTTTCCTTCTTTAGAAAGCGTATGCCATTCATCTCACCTCCATTAAGTAACATCTGGTATAATTGAGCAAGGTCGTATGCATTGCTAAACAGGCCTGCATGCCCTGCTATGCCGCCAAACATTGCAGCGCCGGGGTCATGTACATAACCGCGCAACTGTTGCAGGCGAAAATATTTCTCTCTTTCCGTGGGGGCAATAGACACAATGGTAGTGTGTTCCAATGGCTCGAAACAGGTAGAGGTCATGTGCAGTGGCTGGTAAAAGGTTTCGCTGGCATAATCTGCCAGGGTTTTGCCGGTAACCTGTTCCACGATCTTACCAAGGAAGATAAAATCATTGTCGCTATAGATATACTTTTCTTCCTTACCTACCGGGCTTTTGAGAATGCGCTGGTAAATCGTGTCTTCCCAATCGGTACGCATATACATATGTGCAGCTACAGGTATGGAGAAATGTTCGCTGCAGGTGGAATCATAAAAACCAGGTTTAGGTACGCCGCTCTCTTCAATCGTTTCTTTATAAAACGGGATAAAAGCCACAAGACCAGCCTGGTGCAATAAGATATTCTTTAACTGAAGACCTTCCTTGTTGGAGCCTTTTACCCAGGGCAGGTAATCGCCCAGTGTTTTATTGATGTCTAGTTTACCTTCTTCAAACAACTTCATTACACTTACCGTGGTAGCGCTTATCTTGGTCACGCTGGCAAGATCAAACAAGGTGGAGGTGGTTACCGGTTGCAGGCTATCATAAGTATTATAACCATAGGCTTTATTCATCAACACTTTTCCATCTTTGGCTACAAGCACCACACAACCTGGTATAGCCCTTTCAAAGATTGCGTTGTTTGCGATGGAATCTATCACCACCAGTTTTTTACTGTCAACACCGGCCGTTTCAGGAGTTGTCTCCGGAAAATAATAATTGGTGGTAATACCCTGTCCAAATTTCAATTCGTTACAAACAGTTACCGGCAGTTTTCCTTTGGCAATAAGTTTACCGGCGAGGAGATCAAAAGCGGCCTTTTGCGTGATTGCGTCATCCTCATAACAGGCGACCAGGTTTGGTGCATTGCAAAAGTTTTTGATTGCGTAGGGATTGCCAAAAGCAAGGGTAATGGTATTTGCGTTTTGTTGTAACTGATTGATGAGGGTTACCGCAGATGAGCTGATGCTGTAGTTACTGGCAGGCCTGCGGTTATAGTTATGTACACCAATGATCACGGCATCAAAGCCACCCTGCTTAATGGCAGCTATTATTTTTGCCGCTTCATTATTGCTGTCTTTATACGAGACTAAGAATAGTTGCGCATTAAAATTGTTTTTCAGCAAGGAGGCGAAATCATTTGCTTCGTTAATACCAACACCCACATAAGCAATTTTCTTCTTGCCATCCAGCGGCCAGAGGTTTGGCGTTTTATTGTTTAGTAAGGTGATCGCATTTGCAGCAAGTTTTGTTTTAATGGCGATGGTTTGTTTATTTAGATCATCAGTAAGATTATTGAGCTCAATTGGCCTGGTATTATTAAGACCAAGCGCATATTTATAAAGCAGTACCTTCTTTACCCTGGCATCAATATCTTCCCAGGTTAGCTTCCCGGCCTTGATTGCTTTTATTACTTTTTCAATACTGCCTTTTATATCTTCCGGAAGGCAGAGCATATCATTACCAGCAATAAGGGATTGAAGTGATATCTCCCCGCCGGGGAAAAATTTCGCAACGCCTTTCATTTCCAGTGCATCAGTGAAAGTAAGTCCTTTAAAACCCAATTCATTTTTAAGCAATCCTGTTACATTCTTTTGAGAGATGGATGTTGCGAGGTTCTGCGTAGTATCTATGGCAGGTATATAAAGATGGGCATTCATTACGCTGCCAACACCTGCTTCAATCAATGCCCTGAAGGGATAAAGCTCCAGGGAGTCCAGTTGATTTCTTGTTTTATTGATCACGGGAAGATCAAAGTGTGAGTCAACCGCTACATCCCCATGACCCGGAAAGTGTTTGGCGCAGGCAAGTACACCCACTTCCTGCATACCTTTCATATATTCCGTACCAAACAGTGCTACTTTATAACGGTCTTCCCCAAAACTGCGGTCGTTGATTACGGGGTTTTCAGGATTATTGTTCACGTCTACATCGGGCGCAAAATTCACCTGTATACCCAGGCGTTTGCATTGCTCACCTACAGCTTTGCCAAAACTGTGTACCAGTTGTGCATCCTGTACAGCGCCGATCATTAACTGGCGGGGAAAATTGATAACGCTATCCAGCCGCATGCCCAGGCCCCATTCGCCATCAATTGAAATCATTAAGGGCACTTTTGTTATGCTTTGATAATAGTTGGTAAGATTGGCTTGTCTTACCGGCCCGCCCTGGAAAAAACACAATCCGCCAACATCGTATTTCTTTATCAGTTTGGTTACTTTTTCAACATGATCCGGCCCCAGGTTACTGTGCGCACGGATGATCATCAATTGCGCGATCCTTTGCTTTTTACTAAGCGTATTAAACACGCTGTCTACCCAGGCATGTGCTTCAGGAGTGGCTTTTACAAATGGTTGTGCGGTAACAAAAGAAATGCAGAAGAATGCCAGGAAGAAGGTGCTAAGTTTTTTCATCAGGTTCCAATTTGATCAATGCACAAGTTAGGGGATAATACTACATCTGCCATTTATAGCATGAAGCAATCCTGATTGATAGCGCGTTTATTGGATACAACCTCTGTTGACTCCTACTGGTATGAATCACCGATAACTAAAACTAATGGTGGAGATTATGCTGCGTTTGTTCTATACCTCGCCTTACGTTGAAAGAGCAGTTCAGTAAGGTAGATCAGCAGCATGCTGATTGCAGTAGATGCAATCACCTTTCCAATAAAATAAACAAAATCACCAAACTGCAGCCATTCCATTAAAACGAGATAGGCATGATGAAGAAAGGTTAGAATCAATACATACACACTATAGGGTGCAAACCCAAGACTTTTTATACTGGGCTCTGCATAGCTGAATTCTGTTTTTTCCTGTGGCAGCAGAACAGTAAGCAGGAAAGGTCTTATATAAGCGATCAACACACAGGGAGCGGCATGTAAACCAGGGGTTCCGCTAAAATAATCCATTGCCAGGCCAAACATGAAAGCCACCACCATCAGGCTGATGCGGGGCAGGTTAAAAGGCAGCCACAATACAAAAAGAAAATAGAGCGATGGCCTGATAAACTGGTGCAATGGCGGAATCTTATCCAGTACAAAGGCCTGCACCAGTATGAACAATACAAAACGGATAATATTTTTTATAAGGCTGCTCATTAGTTCTTAGGCGTTTGTGCTTCCAGTTTCTTTTGCTCTTCCCAGGTAGCATTTTCTACAAGGTAAGCATACTGCAGTGAATAGAAATTAGTGCCTGTTTTAACCTGTATAATGTGAAAGTTGCTGGATGGGTCTGCGCTGATATTTGCAACAGTACCCACCATTAATCCCGGAGGATAACTTAACTGGTCTGAAATATTACTGGTAAGCACTGTATCTCCGCGTTTAACCTCGGCGCTTTTGGGTACACCTTTCAAGGTTATATACGAAGGACTTTTACCATCCCATTCAAGAATCCCATTGTAGAACCCCTTTTTCAACATCGCATTTACACTGGATTTGTGATTAAGTAGACTCATTACCCGGCTAAAATTATCGCTCACTACAATCACTTTACCAACAATGCCATCCGGGCCAACCACCGGCATATCTTCATGCACGCCCTGGTTTCTGCCGCGGTATAAGGTGATATAGTTGTTTTCCTGTGTTACAGAATTGTTTACCACTTTGGCGGGCAGATAAGTAAAACGTCTTACCTGGTTGCGATGGCTGGAATCTCTCAGCAAAGAGTCCAGCATGGTTTGCTTTAGGCTGTCGGGTACTTCAAAACTTGACTTCAGCTCGTTACGTAATCTTGCATTTTCTGCGTTTAACTGGTCGTTGGTTCTTTTCAGGTGAAAGTAATACTCCACCGTATTATACTGTTTGTTAACCTTGCCTGTAACCTCGTTGGCCGTTGAAGAAAACACAGCCTCATGCGTTTTGCTGTATTTTACAAGAATAGCAATACTTATTCCCTGTAAAACAAGAAACATAAAGAATGTAAAAAAACGCCTTACGAAGAGAATGATATTGCGCATGGAGAAAAGTTACCAGTTACCGGCTAACAGTTGCTGATAACCGGTAACCATTAAAATTTTATCGCATTACAAACGGGTAACGCTGGTAGTTCTTTAATGCTATGCCGGTACCACGCACCACACTTTTAAGAGGATCATCCGCGATATGTACAGGCAACTTGATTTTCTGGCTTAACCTTTTATCCAGGCCACGTAATAACGCACCACCACCAGTAAGGTACAAACCCCTGCGGTAAATATCAGCCGCAAGTTCAGGCGGTGTTGTTTCCAGTGCCTTTAATATCGCTTCTTCAATTTTGAAAATGCTTTTATCAAGCGCTTCGGCAATTTCCTGGAAGCTTACCATAATCTGTTTTGGAATACCGGTAACAAGGTCACGACCATTTACAGGTATATCATCAGGAGGTGTTTCCAGGTCTTTCATGGCAGCACCAATCTGTATCTTGATTTGTTCTGCAGTTCTTTCACCAATTAGCAGGCTGTGATAGCGGCGAAGTGCTTCCATTATATCAGCGGTAAATTCATCACCCGCAATACGAATACTTTGGTCACAAACGATACCTGCCAGGGCTATCACCGTAATACCCGTAGTACCGCCACCAATATCAATAATCATATTACCCACCGGTTCTTCCACATCAATGCCAATACCAAGGGCCGCGGCCATTGGTTCATGTATCAGGTACACTTCTTTCGCGCCGGCCTGTTCCGCACTGTCACGAACCGCACGTTTTTCCACTTCAGTAATGCTGCTGGGGATGCAGATCATCATACGCCAGCTTGGTGGAAAAATCGGCTTCTTGGAGTAGATCATTTTGATCATCTCCCGTATCATTAACTCCGCGGCATTGAAATCGGCAATTACACCATCTTTCAAAGGCCTTACGGTACGAATGCTTTCATGTGTTTTCTCATGCATCAATAATGCACGCTTTCCTACGGCCAGCACCTCTTTCGGGTTGTTCCTGTTTAGCGCAACAATTGAAGGTTCATTTACTACTATCTCATCATTGTGAATGATCAGGGTATTCGCAGTACCCAGATCCATCGCAATCTCCTGTGTGAAAAAATTAAAAAGTCCCATTATATTGAGTATTCCTTATATGTTAATTAAATGCCTGCAAAATTCATGTAAATAAACCGAATAAACAAAGCGGTAATTTCACATTTTTTAAAGGCGATTGTTGAAAACAACGATCATTTAACAAGGGGAGAAAATATTTGTGCTTTCTGCTAGAAAATACTATGCCAAAGCAGGGTGCCCGAGATAAGTTACCGTTACCGTACTGTTTCATGTAAAAGAGCAGGCATTAATATTCCTCTTTTTGAACACCTCTCTCTAAACATTTGAAATCCTGACACATTTGCCTTAAAGCATCATAACTTCTCATTCTTTTCCGCCTTTTGTTTTAGCTGTAAAAACCAGGTCTTGGTTTCTTCTGCAAAAAAAGGAAGCACTTCTTCAGGATACTTACGTTCTGCCGATTCAATGAACTCTAACGCTTTTTGCGGTTGATTATTTTGTGATGCAAGAATGGCAGCCGTTGTATAGGCAAAACGGTAATTATTCAGCAGTTGAATGTTATCCCTGTTGTTAAGATAAGTTTTTGAATCTGTAGAGATGTGATCCAACTTTTTCAACCTCATTTCCAGTTCGTTGGTATTGTCTATATTGGCTGTGGTTACCAGTTTGTAAGTTAATCCCTTAGATTGCAAATAACTGTCTAAAAACAAGTGCATATTCGCAGGCACGTCACCTGCAAAAAACACATCACGGTCAAAAGAGTTTTGCTGCAAAAGATTTAATACAATCCTGTCTGAACGTAACAAAAATTTATTAGCGTACGTGGGAGATAAGGTCCAGGAGATGGTAGTGTCGCTATACTTTTCATTTTTGTTTTTGATCGTTACTTTTTGCGCCACCCATTTGTCTGCAATGATTTTCTGTAATTCATCCGCAGAAAACGATACCTGCAAAAGACCCTTTGTTTGCAACCAGGCCGGGTACCAGCGGGTATTCAGCAGGTTGAGATCTATATACCTGATATCCACCCTGTAACGGTCAACCATTTGCAGGTATAACAGGTAATACAGGTACATATCGCCGTTGGTAAAAAGGTAAGAACCCGGCGTACATTCATCAAGCACCTGGCGAAAATAATCAATTACAGTTTTGTTGATGCCGCCACGCTGAAAGGCCTGGTTCATGCACCACTCGGCCGAATCGCGTTTGTTTTCATACAAATACCTGTAAGCCTGCGTACCCCATACGGAAAGTATTTTGGTATGAGGGTCCAGCAGCAGGATTTCTCCTTTATATGCATCATTACTTAATTCTATACATTTTTGAAAAGCATTGCTGGCTTTAATGGTTTGACGAAGCTCTACATCCAGCATGGTTTCACCATCAAAAGAATTCATCCTGTCCAAGGCATAACCGTAGTAATACCAGGCTTCCGCATTTAAGGAATCTACGGCAACCACTTTCTGCAAAAGCCCTACCGCCTGTGTGTAATCTGGTGCAAAGTCAAGCCTGTTGCGTTTCATCTCCGCCTTGGCTTTATCAAAATTGGCTGCAGTTTCCGGCTGTTGTGCATCAGCAGCCGTGAATAAAAAAAGAAGAGAAAAAATGTATAGGAATAATTTATTCATATTGATGCATGTCCTATTCAAATTCAAAGCCAATATCTTTCCGGTAATACATACCCTCAAAGTTAATTTTAGCCAGTGCTTTATGCGATGCGGCCACAGCCTCCTGCATATTGCTGCCATAAGAGCTCACCGCCAACACCCTGCCACCATTGGTAAGCACCTCGCTGTTCTGCGCTTTGGTGCCTGCATGAAAAACAATGGTATTACTATCAAACGTTTCTTCCAGCCCTGTAATTGTCCTGTTCTTTTCATAATCTCCCGGATAGCCGCCACTCACCGCTACAACGGTACAACAAGCACGGCTATCAAAATCAATGGATATGTTTTTTAACGTATCATTATCTAAAGACAGGAAAAGTGTTACCAGGTCATTCTTCAAAAGCGGCATTACCACTTCAGTTTCAGGGTCGCCCATGCGGCAGTTATACTCTATTACAAAAGGTTCTCCATCAACATTAATCAGCCCGAAAAAGATAAAGCCATTATAGATAATTTCTTCTTTGGCAAGGCCTGCAACAGTGGGTGCTATAATGGTATCTTTTACCTTTTTCATAAAAGCATCATTTACAAAAGGCACCGGGCTAACACAACCCATACCGCCGGTATTCAACCCCGTATCTCCCTCACCAATTCTTTTATAATCTTTTGCATGGCCGATGATCTGGTAGTCCTTTCCATTGGTTAGCACAAATACACTTACCTCAATACCCGTTAAGAACTGTTCGATCACTACTTTGGAAGAAGCCTCGCCAAACTGGTGGTGTACGATCATCTCGGTAAAAACCTGCAAGGCTTCGTCATGGGAATAGCTGATCACCACGCCTTTACCCGCGGCCAATCCATCTGCCTTTAATACAATCGGCAAAGAGTGCTGTGCAATGTATTTTTTACCTTCTTCAAAAGTGTTTTCATCAAACTCTGCATAGGCTGCGGTGGGTATCTGGTGGCGCTGCATAAATTTTTTGGAGAAAGCCTTGCTGCCTTCCAGTTGCGCGCCGTTAGCTGAAGGACCTATCACAACTATATCCTGCAAAGCTTTATCAGCTTTATAAAAATCGTATACACCTTTTACCAGTGGCTCTTCCGGGCCTACGACTACCAGCCGAATATCATTTTCAATGCAAAACTTCTTCTGCGCCTCAAAATCATTTACGCCAAAGTTTACATTGGTGCCATGTTGAGAAGTGCCGGCATTGCCCGGTGCGATAAATAACGAAGAGCATTGCTCACTTTGTGTAAGCTTCCATGCCAGTGCATGCTCCCGTCCGCCCGAACCCAGTAAAAGTATATTCATAACCAAAGGTTGATGTTGATCGCCTTATTTTTTCAGCAGCGAAAGTATGGGAAGAAAGGCAAAGTAAAATTGAAAAGCCGGAGTACAGAAAGTCATTGGTCAAAAGTCATTGATCATAAAGGAATAGTGTCTTTTTGCACTGATTGACTTTCTGACTTCATTGACTTAGTAACTCCGGACTTTTGATCATTCTGACTTTCCTGATCTAATTGACTTACTGACTTTAACATCTTTACCGACTTTTCTGTATTTTGAGCCGCCTCACAGGCATTAACCTCCAACTATAACGAAAAATCTACTGGCGATGAATCAAGCTTCCGTACAAAAGGGGCATCCAAAGGGTTTGTATATTCTCTTTGCAACAGAAATGTGGGAACGGTTTAATTATTATGGCATGCGCGCCATTTTAATACTGTTCATGACCAAGGCCCTGCTTTTTGATAAAACGTTTTCTTCTAACCTGTACGGCAGTTATATCAGTCTTATTTATTTATCAGGCCTGGTAGGCGGTTATGTGGCCGACCGTTACTGGGGGTGTCAGCGTTCGATTATTGCGGGTGGTATTGTAATGGCCATCGCAGAATTTGTGATGTTTTTCTGTGGGTCGATGTATGAAAGCGCCCCGCAATTATCATCCCTTCTTTTTTATGTTGGTCTTGGCGGCATGATTGCCGGTAATGGTTTTTTCAAGCCCAATATTTCTTCCATGGTGGGCAACCTGTATAGTAAAGAGGATAACCGTAAAGATGCGGCTTATACCATTTTTTATATGGGGATTAATACCGGGGGCGCTATCGGTCCGCTGGTTTGCGGATTGGTGGGAGATACCGGTAACCCTGCGGATTTTAAATGGGCATTTCTTGCTGCGGGCATTGGCATGATCATCAGTGTAATTGTACAGGTGGTGTTTCATAGGAAATATGTTACCACGCCGGAAAACAAAATACTGGGATTGATCCCGGAAAATGCTCCGAAAATAACCTTATCGCCCATTGTAACAGTGGTGGGGCTGACCATTTTATCCTGTATTTCTATCGCGCTGATTTATATAGACGCCAGGGTATTCAGTTACCTGTTTTATTTACTGATTGCCTGTTTTGTAATTATTCCTTTGATTATATATACGGATAAATCCTTAACCGCGCATGAGAAAAGCAAGGTGGCGGTGATTATCGCTGTATGTTTTTTTGTGATCTTTTTCTGGAGCGCTTTTGAACAGACCGGCGCTTCACTTACCTTTTTTGCAGACAAGCAAACAGACCGCAGTCTTGGCCTGCATACACCAACCTGGCTGATTGCCGTTTTGTCTTTGGCATTGGTATATTATTCTTTTACCCTGTATAAAAAAGCAGCGAAGAACCTGGCCGGCGATTATCATAAACAATTACGGGGAACCGTTTTCTTTTTATTGTTTCTGCTGGCTGGCTCTGCCATCGCCGGAACCGTTTACCTTTTTGCAACAGGCCAAAGTGAAGTATTCCTGAAGGAAATACCTACCAGTTGGTTTCAATCGCTCAACTCTATTTTTATTATTGCCTTTGCGCCCTTCTTTGCGTGGTTCTGGTTAAAGCTTGGAAAAAACGAACCGTCATCTCCTACCAAAATGGCGATTGGATTATTACTCGTTGGCCTGGGATTCTTATGGATTGCCTGGGGCGTAAAAATTGCCAAACCCGGGGTTCCGGTAAGTATGATATGGCTCGTATTGCTTTACGCGTTGCATACCTGTGGCGAATTATGTTTATCACCCATCGGGCTTTCACTGGTTAATAAATTATCACCGGTGAAATTCGCTTCTTTGCTTATGGCCATCTGGTTTACGGCCAATGCTTTTGGCAATAAACTGGCGGGTTCTTTAAGCGCCCTTTATCCTGATGGAAAGACGACTTCTTTTCTCGGTTATCAGATGAGTACTCTTTACGATTTCTTTATGTTGTTTGTATTTATGAGCGGCATTGCAGCGTTTATTTTATTTACACTTACGAAGAAGTTACAGAAGATGATGGTGTGAACTTGTATAAGGAATCCACATGGGACCAACAGTTTGAGAGATAATTATTTTTCTGTAAGTTTGAAGAAACCGTTATTATGGATGATACTGAATTGATAGAAAAGATTCATCAGCTTCCTCCTGAAAAGAAAAAAGAAGTTGAAGACCTGATTAACACAATACTTGCATCATCTGACCTGTTTGCAAAAACGGTACAGCGAAAAGCTGGTTTTGCCAAGGGCACTTTTACAATACTACCAGGTTTCGACGATACTATCGACGGCTTGGAAGATTATATGTAAGATATGAATCAATACCTTATTGATACCCATGTTTTGATATGGTTCTCCGAAAACGACCAGCAACTTCCTGTAAAAATTAAAGTACGACTTGAAGACCCGGCAAACAGGATTGTGGTCAGCATTGTATCGTTATGGGAAATTGTCATTAAGGTGAATGTTGGCAAGCTGGCGCTAAAGAGACCGCTCGACGAGCTGATACTCCTTATTCTCTCAAATAATATTGAGATATTGCCCATCCGCTTTATTCACCTGCAAGCCTACTTACCCCTTCCTCTGGAACATAAAGACCCATTTGACAGGCTGTTGATTGCCCAGGCAATTGCGGAAAATTTTTCCATCATTACGAAAGATGATATTTTCAGCGTTTATAACGTCTCAACAATCTGGTAACACCAAACCAATCACACATGAGTAACGAGAAAAATTTTCGTCCCTTTGTTGCGCCTGAAACGAGTATGAAAGAACTTACGATAAAATCGATTGTCGTAGGCAGCATCTTTGGAATCATCTTCGGTGCGGCAACTGTTTATCTTGCATTAAAGGCAGGTCTTACCGTTTCCGCTTCTATTCCCATTGCAGTAATTGCTATTACACTGGGAAGAAAATTTTTGAATACCACCATCCTCGAAAATAATATCATTCAAACCACAGGTTCAGCGGGGGAAAGTATTGCTGCCGGCGTGGTGTTTACCTTACCAGGTTTTCTGTTCCTGACTGATGGGGGAGGCGAAAAATTCTTTAATTATCTTACCATTCTTACGCTGGCCATTTTTGGAGGCATACTTGGCACTTTAATGATGATCCCGTTAAGACAGGCGCTTATTGTAAAAGAGCATGCTACGCTTCCATACCCGGAAGGTACAGCCTGTGGTGATGTACTGATTGCCGGTGAAAAAGGCGGCGATTTCGCCAAGACGGCTTTCTGGGGTCTCGGGTTTGCTTTTATATATGCCCTGATGCAAAAGGTTTTTCATGTGATTGCGGAAGTGCCTTTCTGGATGACGAAGCAGGCCAATAAATTTTTTCCTTCGGCTAAAATAAGTGGCGAAATCACACCAGAGTATATGGGCGTAGGTTATATCATCGGGCCAAAGATTGCCGGCGTGTTGGTTGCCGGTGGTGTGTTCGCGTGGCTGGCTGCAATTCCGCTACTTGCAACGCTGGTACCTGCAGATGTGATCGCAAGGCAACAATTAAAGCTTGGCTATATGGCAGATATCGCAGCCAAAGGTGGCAAGGGTGGGTGGGACCCTGCAACACATAGTTTTGCCGATTATTCCGTAGCGATTTATTACGCTTATATAAGACAGATTGGTGCCGGTGCAGTTGCTGCGGGTGGCTTTATCACTTTAATAAAAACCATTCCCACTATTATCTCTTCTTTTAAAGGAAGCATTGGTTCTATCAAAAAATCCGGTGATACCACCGTTGCAAAAAGAACAGAACAAGACCTTAACCTTAAGATCGTTTTATTTGGGAGCATCATACTGATTGTATTAATGGCTTTTCTGCCTCAAATACCCGGCGATGGAATTGCTCAGAAATTATTGATTGGCTTGCTCGTAGTCATCTTCGGAGCTTTCTTTGTTACGGTATCATCCAGGATTGTAGGGTTGATCGGTTCTTCCAATAACCCTATCAGCGGTATGACAATCGCGACTTTGATGGGCACCTGCCTGATCTTTATTGCTGTTGGATGGAACGGTAAAGCTTATGAACCGATGGCCCTGGTGGTAGGCGGTTTGATTTGTATTGCAGCCGCAAATGCAGGCGGTACCTCGCAGGATTTAAAGAGTGGCTATATTGTTGGGGCTACGCCAAGAAATCAACAGATCGCTTTATTCATAGGTGCTATCGTTTCTTCTATCGTGATTGGTTTGACCGTTAAATTTTTGGATAAACCAACAATGGCCATGCTTGCTGCCGACCCAACACTAAAACATGCAATCGGCAGCGCTGCCTATCCCGCTCCACAGGGAACTTTAATGGCCACGCTCGCCAAAGGCATTCTATCATTTAATCTCGATTGGCAGTTTGTATTGGTGGGCGTTTTCCTTGCAATTACCATGGAGCTATGTGGCATAAAAGCACTAAGCTTTGCGGTGGGCGCTTATCTTCCGTTATCTACTACACTGCCTATATTTATTGGAGGTATGATAAGGGGCTTCGCCGATAAGAAAGCCGGTAAAGCAAAAACTGCCGAAGAGGAAGAATTGGGAAAAGGAAACCTGTTTGCAACAGGATTGGTAGCAGGTGGCGCCGTTGCTGGTGTAATTATTGCGATCTTATCGGGCTTTGATTCTACTGCTTCCGCATTGATAAAAATAAATGCAGAAGAAACATTAAGCGGTATACTTGGCGAAGGTGGCTATTATATATTGGGCGTATTGCTTTTTGCGGTAATGGGCTTTACATTGTACAGAATTGCGATCAAAAAAAATGAAGTAGAAATATAAATGATGCTTGAAAAGTAACCGTAAACGCCGGGCAATGTTCCGGCGTTTTTTATACAGCGTTCAAAACTTCTATGTATTGTTGAACGATCTGCTTCCAGTCATGCGCTTTTGCCCATTCAAATGCACTTTCCGAATAGTCCTGATAATTTGCAAGAATTTCTTTGATGGCTTGTGCAATATCATCGGCCTTATATGGGTTCACCAATCGCCCGGTTTCATGATCTTTAACAGCATCCACAATGCCGGTGAAGTTAGACCCTATCACAGGTTTATGCAACGCATTAGCTTCCAGCAAAGCAATACCAAAACCTTCAAAATCTCCTGTGCTGGTATGGTTACTTAGCATGATCTTTATGCTGCTTTCATTCAATAACCGTAACATGTTTTCACGTTTCTGCTCATCATGAAAAATAACAGACGCTGATACAGAAAGTTGCTGTGCCAATTGCTGCAACTGCAGCTTTTCAAATGGCTTTCCTATAATATGATATTCTGCTCCGGGAAATGCGTTCAATATAACCGGCATGGCTTTGATAACATTTGCCTGTCCTTTTCTTTCCGTCATGCTTCCAATAGTTATCAACCGAAGTTTGTGCTGCATCTTATTTATCAGCGGCAGACTTTCAAACTCTTCTATGTTAATGCCATTATGAATAATATAACAGGGAACTTTCGATAAGGCTTTCTTGCTTATATATTGTCTGGTATAAGAAGACACGCTGATAATAACATTCACTTTTTCCAGCGCTTTTTGCACAAGGTTTTTCGCATAGGAAGTTTTTAAATCGAGCTCAGACCCATGTACTATTGCGACGATTTTTTTATGGCGGTAGCGTAATCGCAGCAAATGAACCATCCAAAGCGGGAACTTGCCTGAACAGATAATAAAATCTGCATCTGCTGCGGCAGACAATGCAGTCCTGGTCCGGCTTATGTAAGTAAACAATAAATTACCGGAGCGAAGGGTGGCTGTAAATTTAAAAGGTAAAGTTCTTTTAAATGCAACCAGTTCCTGCGATGTTACATGCATAAGGTCTGCAACAACACGTACCTGGAAGCCGCTGGCAGCAAGGCTTTTGGCCAGATGACAGGCATGGTTGCCAATCCCGCCTACATTGGGCGGAAATTCGCTGGCGATAATTAATATGCGTTGCTGATCGTTCAATGGTTACAGGTGAGGAAAGATAAGCAGGTAATCATGATTGAAAAAATGAGAACGCCACAAAGAAACAAATAAAAATGCAGGCACCTGATTGGCCTGCATTCCTGTAATATGGATAATTTGTTTTTAGTACGCTTCCGGCTTTACCCGGGATGGTGTATCCTTACCGCTGATAATAGAGGTTGAACTGATGGCGATCGCTTTAATAATCTCAGCCATATTATTCATATCCAGCGTACCTATTTCATCACTGGGTTTATGGTAATTGGGCTCATCATCCATTTTGGAAGTGGAAATGGTATGCGCCGGAACGCCCAGCTTTGCCAGCGTAGCATTATCTGAACGATAGAACAGGTTTTCGGAAGTGTATGGATCAGGATAAAATTTAAAGGAGGAACCTGCAAGGTTTTTCTCCAGAATCTTGCCCATATCGGTTTTTTCATACCCGGTGATATACGCTGAGTTTCTGCCCCATTTACTTTCCGTACCTATCATTTCTATATTAAACATGGCAACCACTTCTGCAGGGTTCATCTGTCTTGAAAAATATTGCGAACCAAAGCCTCCCTGCTCTTCCGCAGTAAATGTGGTAAACACAAGTGTTCTTTCGTTGCCACCTTTTGCTTTAAAATATTTTGCCAGCATAATCACGGCAGTAGTACCTGCCGCATCGTCATTAGCGCCGTTGTAAATTGAATCTCCTTTTACTGCTTCTCCTATACCTATATGATCGTAATGGCCTGAAAAAATCACGTATTCCTTTGGCTTTGATTTACCGGGAATAATGCCTACTACATTTTCCAGCTTTAGCGGCGTAAATGAATATTTTGCATTAATGGTAAATTGTTTGGCTGGTGCCGGGGCCAATATAAAAACAACATTCTTTTGCCAGGGCGCCAGTTGTCTTTTAAAGAACGCCAGCCTTGGAAAGAGTTTGCTAAAACTGGTATCAACAAACACAACAGTTTCTTTATCCGCTTGCGCAAAACCGCTTGCCTTCTGAAAAATATTATCTCCCTTTGCTATCGTTTCTATAGCATAACCAGATTGCTCATTGATTGTGATATCCGGTTGCAGGGTGAGCACCATCAGGGTTTTCTCATCTTGTTTTGCACCATCCGCAGTATAGCTGATTTCTTTTGTATCAGGTTTTAAAAATTCGAATTGTTGCAGGTAACTTTCCTTTCCATCGAGTGTAGAGAGCCCGGCCTTTTTGAATTCGCCTGCTATAAAATCTGCAGCTTTGTCAAGCTCAGGCGAAAAAGTGTTTCTTCCTTTCATATCATCTGCCGATAATACTTTTTCTATCCTTTCCACTTCAGCGGCATTGATAATTTTGTTGATGTCCTGGGCAAACACCATGCTGCCGGCAGCTACTAAAAAACCGGTAAATAAAACTTTCTTCATATTGATTATTAGAAAATAAAAATGATCAATGAACCTACAGGTTTAAAAGCAAGTTACATTGATCAGTTATATGGTTATTTATTTTGATCTTTAAAAACTCATCATCTCTTTAAACTTCACCGTTTGCCTGCGGCTTACTTCAATCTTTTCGCCACCTTTCAATTCTACCAATAAGCCACCATTAAAATAAGGCTCTATCTTTTCAATCCAGCGGAGATTGATAATATGCTTGCGGTTAGCACGGAAAAAAATCCGGTCATCCAGCCTTTCTTCCAGTGCATTTAATGATTTTAAGATCAAAGGTTTGTTGGTACCAAAGAATACTTTTGCATAGTTGCCAACGCTTTCAAACAGACGTATTTCACCCAGCTTTACAAACCAGCAACGCTCACCGTCTTTCACAAAAACCTGGTCTGCATCAGTAAGCGGGCCGCGGTTAAGCATACCATTTACACCCGCATTTTCCTTTTGTATTTCAAACTGTACTTTTTGTATGGCATCTGCCAGCCGTTTGGGTTCTATCGGCTTTAGCAGGTAATCCAAAGCATTTACCTCAAATGCTTTCAGGGCATAATCGTCATAAGCAGTAGTGAATACCACATGAGGCGCTTTTTCCAGTTCAGTTAACAAGTCAAACCCCGTCTTACCTGGCATTTGTATATCCAGGAAAATCAGGTCGGGGTTTTGTGTCTCAATTTTTTCCACGCCTTCATCTACATTACCAGCCTCATCAATTACTTCCACATCTCCAAATTCCTGTAATAGCTTTTTCAATTCATTTCTCGCCAAACGCTCATCATCCACAATAATGGCTTTAATGCTCATAATTTAAATTTTTCAGTAGATTTTCATAATGACTGTACCGGCAAAATTACTTTTGCTTCTACCAAGTTACCATTCAGATTTTTAATTTCGAAATTTGCCCTGGTACCGTACAGCAATTTCAGCCGGTTGTAGGTGCTTTGTATACCAAATCCTTCGGGGTTGATCTCACTGTTTAACATGCCGGTATTCTGAACGATTAATTCGTGATGATCCTGCCTGAAGTCGGAGATAATTTTTACCACGCCGCCATCTATCTGCTTGCTTATTCCATGCTTGATCGCATTTTCCACAAGCGTTTGCAGCATCATAGGAGGTACCTGCTGGTCAAGCGTGTCTTCATCAATATCATATTCTATTCTCAGGCGATCTTCAAAGCGGATGTGTTCCAGCGCCAGATAATCTTTTACGATATTTAATTCTCTTTCCAGCGGTGATGTTTCCAGTGAATCGGCCTTCATACTGCTGCGGAGTATATTACTCAATTCTGTGATAGCGGTGCGTGCTCTTTCGGGGTTTTCATCCACCAGCGCCCTGATGCTGTTAAGCGCATTAAAGATAAAATGCGGGTTGATATGAGATTTGATGGTCTTAAGTTCAAGTTCCTTTACCATACTTTCCAAACGGATGGTATCCATCTGCTCTTTACGTGTACGTGTTACGTAGTGGTAAGTAAAATAAATAAGGTTCCAGATGAGCAGGAACAATGAAACGCCAAAAGAAACCCGGATGGTTTTATTAAGGAAGGAATATTCTTTCAGTTGATCGGCTTCCCAACCCTGGGTATTATCCGCCCAAACCGTAATTGCTGCATAAATAAAGGAAAACACCAGCGCCGTAACGATCATTGAAACGATCTGCTTTTGGATGGAAAGGTTGATGAGTTTAAGCTTAAGGATACATATTCGCATGATATGGGTAATCAGCAACCCGATAACTGCATCCGTAAGTAATACATTAAAGAAATTCGGGCTTGGTTTAGTTCGGATGGTGAAATAAAAAAAGACATAAATCGCTATGTAAGTGCTCCATCCTACAATCTGGCACCACCAGTATGCTGACAACCTTGTTTTCATTGAATTCAAAATTAGTTAAATGTTCTGCGGCCTTTAATACAATGGGACTAAAGGCAAATACAATGGCTATCTGGTTGAATATTGTGTTAAAAAATTTAAAACGCCTAAACTAAGCATTGTTTGTATTCAAGGCATGGCCGTAAATACTTTTTATTTACATAGAGACAAGGCGTTTGATTGAATTTTAGTAGCGTATAACTGCTTAAATTCCAATAAAATGTTGATAACCGGTAAAACCGGTGACCATGGGAATCGCATTTTCAATTACCAAAGCCGTACTTTTACATCCAAATTGTTGTTTACATGGAAATACTTCCGGGTACTCTTTTAAGCCAGGTTAACAGCCCGGCTGACCTTAAAAAACTTCCCCGTGAGCAATTACACCAGCTCTGTAACGAATTAAGACAATATATAATTGATGTGGTTAGCGTACATGGCGGCCACTTTGGAGCCAGTCTGGGTGTGGTTGAATTAACCGTTGCCCTTCATTACATCTACAATACACCGTATGACCAGTTGGTGTGGGATGTGGGCCACCAGGCTTATGGCCACAAAATATTAACGGGTCGCCGTGATAATTTTATCAGCAACCGCAAGTATAAAGGCTTGAGTGGGTTTCCCAAACGCAGTGAAAGTGAATATGATACATTCGGTGTAGGGCACTCTTCTACATCCATTTCCGCTGCCCTGGGTATGGCGATGGCGGCCAAATATAAAGGCGAAGACCGGAAATCCGTGGCTGTAATAGGCGACGGTGCCATGACTGCAGGAATGGCTTTTGAGGCGATGAACCATGCGGGCGTAACTGACGCTGATATGCTGGTGGTGCTGAACGACAATTGCATGAGCATTGACCCTAATGTTGGTGCGCTAAAAGAATACCTGACTGATATTACCATTTCTCCTACTTATAATAAATTAAAGGATGATGTTTGGAAGGCGCTTGGCAAATTACCTGTAGGAAAACGTTTCTCCCGCGGTATGGCGCATAAGGTTGCAGAAGGATTAAAAGGGATGGTAAGCAGCAGCGCCAATCTTTTTGAATCTTTAAAGCTGCGGTATTTTGGACCGATTGATGGTCATAACATAACAAAGCTGGTAGATACTTTAAAAGATCTTCGTAATATACCTGGCCCTAAACTATTGCATATTGTAACAGTGAAGGGAAAAGGATATGAACTGGCGGAAAAAGACCAGACCAAGTGGCACGCCCCCGGTCTTTTTGATAAAGTAACCGGTGAGATTTACAAAAAGAAATTTGATGTTCCCCAACCTCCCAAATACCAGGACGTATTTGGTCATACAATGATAGAGCTTGCGGAAAAAAACGATCAGGTGATGGGTATTACCCCTGCCATGCCCAGTGGTTCTTCGCTGAAATTTATGATGGAGAAAATGCCAGATCGTGCTTTTGATGTAGGCATTTGTGAACAGCATGCGGCAACCTTAAGTGCAGGTCTTGCCACACAGGGTATGCGGGTCTTCTGTAACATCTATTCCTCCTTTATGCAGCGGGCTTACGACCAGGTGGTGCATGATATCGCCATTCAAAAATTGCCGGTAGTGCTTTGTCTTGACAGGGCAGGGCTGGTAGGCGAAGATGGCCCTACGCATCATGGTGCTTACGATATTCCTTATTTCCGTTGTATCCCTAATATGATCATCAGTGCGCCAATGAACGAACAGGAATTGCGTAACCTGATGTATACTTCACAGTTGGAAAGCACGCAATACCCGTTTGTGATACGCTACCCGCGTGGTGAAGGAGTGATGCCCGAATGGCGCACACCGTTTGAAGAAATTGCAATTGGTAAAGGGCGCAAAATAAAAGATGGTGATGAAGTGGCGATTCTTACGCTGGGGCATCCTGGTAATTTTGCCACCGCAGCTATCCGCGAACTAAGAACAGAGGGAATTAATCCTGCTCATTATGATATGCGATTTGTAAAGCCGCTGGACGAGGCATTATTGCATGAAGTGTTTAGCAGGTACAGCAAAATTATCACCGTGGAAGATGGTACGGTGGTGGGTGGATTTGGAAGTGCTGTGGCTGAATTTATGGCCCTGCATTCGTATAAAGCAGATATCAGGATACTGGGGATACCAGACAGGCTGGTAGAACATGGAACGCTGAAAGAATTACACCGCGAATGTGGTTATGATGCAGCTTCCATTGCCGACACAGCCCGCGAGTTGATGAAAGACAAGGTAACCGTATCTCAATTACTGGGTTAATTTAATTTTACTTTATAAATGTCAACGGCGTAAGCAGATGCTTACGCCGTTGTTGTTGAAAGAAGTTTTAGATTAAGAGCTAATCTTAAAAATCCCTGCCGCTGCTACTGGTATCCATCATTCTGTTTTAAAATGCTTGACCCTAATGCATTTATTTCACGTAAAGGAATAGGAAATACTAACTGGTTTGCATCAAACGCAAAGCCATCCACAGTCTTTTTAAGTCTTTTCACATCATGAATTGCCTGTCCTTCATGTGCAAGTTCAAGTTTGCGCTCAAGCAAAATGTCATTCAGAGAAACTGTAGCGGGTGTGGTAAGGCCAACACGACTGCGAATTTCTTCAATATCATCATGCGGGGTATTCCCTTCAGATGTACCAAGCCTCTCGTTACATTCAGCTCTTGTTAAATACATTTCAGCCAATCTTATCAAAGGCATATTCCTGTATTGAAACTTCCATTTTCCACTGCGCCAGATTCCTGCGTCATCTTTATAAAACAGGCTCACCCTGTCATCAGAGGCATTATAAAGGTTGATATGTTTCTGTAAAACATCCACATCACCGTCCCTTGCACCATAATCAGCAATAGACCAGAATAATTGCATGTCATTTGAGCCATCCTGTGCAGTTACCTGTAAAGCGAAAATATCTTCTGTACTGTTGGCTTCATTATTAAAGGCTGCGCTGTATTTGTCAACCAGTTTATACGAACTGTTTTCAATTACATTATGAGCCTCATCACGTGCGGCTGCGTAGTCTCCGGTCTGCAGGTATATCCTGGAGAGTATTGCTGAGGCAACATATACGTTTGCATATACGCCATTATCTTCCGGAAGCAAAGATTTTGCTTCTTTCAGGTCACTTAAAACCAGGTCATATGTTTGCTGTACTGTACTGCGGGGAACACGGTTTGAATCAGAAATATTACCTACCGTAGGTGTGGTGATAAGCTGTAATCCAAGATTAGCAGAAACGTTGCCCGCGCTATATGGCTTCGCATATAATTTTACAAGTTCGAAATAAGTCAATCCACGAAGTAATAACGCCTCTCCTTTTACCCTGTCACGATCTTCCTCATTAACGATGTCAATCGCTTTAAGAATGTTGTTACAGATATTGATTGCCTTATAAGCATCAGTCCAGGTACTTGCAACATAGCTATTATTGGTAATGATTGCTTTATTCCAGATTTCCCGTGGCTGATTATAAGTTCCCGCCCACCTGATTTCACCATCTGCCGCCAGTAGTTCAGAATACAATTGCAAATCTCCACCCAATAAATAGCTGCTGCTTACGGCATCATAAGCCCCGTTTAGCGCAGCCTTTATATTTTGATCACTGGTAAAAACTTCTTCTTCCGCAATACTTTGCGTTGGATTTATCTCGAGCTTTTTACTACAGCTTACAACGAGGAAGCTTAGTACAAAGAAGTATATCGATATTCTTTTCATTTGAAATTAAGTTTACATGGAAAAATTAGAATCCAAGATTTAACCCTACTGAATAATTTTTGATTTGAGGCGCCGAATAAAAATCGCTTCCCTGGTTTCTGTTACCTGCGCGGTAATCGGTATTTACTTCAGGATCCCAACCCGGATAGTTCGTAATGGTGATAAGGTTTACCGCAGTTGCGTAGATCTTCAAAGAATTCAAATGCAGTTTATGTGCAACCGATACAGGAAGATTATAACCGAGGGTGATATTTTTCAGACGAATATAATCTGCATCGTAGATATACCTGCTGGATGCCTGAACACCGTTATCTTTTCCCAAACGTAGCTGTGGTACATTGGTAATATCACCAGCCTTCTGCCACCTGTTCAATTGTTCCCTTGTTTGGTTATCAAACCACGCGAAACTTGAACTCATGAAGCCCCCGGCGCCGTTCATTACCTGGCTGCCGAAAACTCCCTGGAAAAGGAAACTCAAATCAAATCCTTTAAAAGAAATTGTGTTGTTTAAACCCGCTGTAAATGTTGGGTTCGGATTGCCCACTACAAAATTACCTGCCTCATCATAGTTATTAGTAGTTGTTTTTCCATCTTCTTTATAATACAGTGCATCTCCGTTAGCAGGATCTGCGCCGGCGAATTTTGGCCCGTAGAAAATGCCTATTGACTGGCCAACGATTAACGAATTCAAATAGCGGCCATCATTACCTGGTATACTTGTTTGGTCTCCGTCTAATTTCAGAATTTTATTCTTGTTATAAGAAACATTGATGCTGGTTGACCATTTGAACCCTTTTGATATAATGTTATCCGTATTCAGTACAAATTCAAAACCTTTGTTCTGCATCTGGCCAATGTTAACTAACTGTGTGGTAAAGCCAGAGTTGCCCGGTACCGGAACATTATAAATCAAATCAGTTGTTTTCCTGTTATAATAATCAATCTCACCGGAGATGCGGTTCTTAAGAAAGCCGAAATCTATACCAAGATCGAGCTGCCTTGATTTTTCCCAACGAAAATTGGCATTCGCTAACTGTGTTGGTGTTAAGCCTGCAGTCCCTGCATAGGAAGAACCTCCCCACAAACCCATAGAAGCAAAATCACCAAAACCATCAGCATTACCGGTGATGCCATAACTGGCTCTTAGCTTAAGGAAGCTTAATACTTTTGAGTCTTTCAAAAAATCTTCTTCAGAAAGTACCCATCCGGCAGAAGCTGCAGGGAAAAAGCCATATCTTTTGTCTTTACCAAATACAGAAGAACCATCTACACGTCCACTTAAAGTAAGTAAATACTTGTTGTTGAATTTATAGTTCACTCTTGCAAAATAAGAAAGGAAAGAACGCTTGGTGGCAACAGAAGTTCCTCCTTTTATTAAACCCGCGCTGGCCAATTTCTGCAGGTCTTCTACAGGAAATTGCTCTCCATATACATTGGCATATTCTGTTTCATAATTTTGATAAGACATACCTACTACAGCTTCCACATCGTGCAAGTCTTTGATGGTCTTTCTGAAGTTGAAGTAATTGTTGGTGTTATAATCTAATCCCCTCTGCCAGTCAGATTCACCATAACCATTGGTACCATTACCGTAAGCAGTTCTGAAACCATAAAACTGGTCGTCGTTCTGATTCTGAACATCTACACCAAATTCACTCCGGAAAAATAAAGAAGGGAGGATATTATACTGACCATAGATGTTACCAATATTGCGATAAATGAGTGATTGATATTTACCGTCTGCATAATCCAGGTATGGATTAGTATAAGTAGTTGTAGGCGTTGTATAAATCTGTCCATTCTGATCCCTTAATGGAGTGATTGGCGCGAGGGCAATGATCTGCATAGGCGTTGTAAACTCATTATCTATAGTCACACGTCCAGAAGTTGTTTGCGATAAACTCAGGTTCATGCCTACTCTGAATTTATCAGTCACAGCCTGGTCCAGGTTAAGCCTTCCCGAAAGCCTTTTAAAGTTATTACCTATCAGAATGCCGTCCTGGTTGCTGTAAGACAGGCTCATGTAATATTTTGTTTTTTCATTACCACCGGAAGCGGAGATATCGAGTGCAGAAGTTCTGGCATTATCATTAAAAGCCAGTTTTTCCCAGTTGGTATTGGTTTCAAGCTTTCTCCAGTCTGACCAACCTGAATAACGGGTAAGCCTGCCCTCGGCAAACTCCAGCCAGGAATCTTCGTACTGGTCAGGATCTGTAGGATCTATACCATCAATATGATCGCTGTTGATGGCAGCTTCTCTTAAAAGATCAACATACTCTTTTGCGTTAAGAAATCCACGCAAGTGTGTTGGCTTATTCATGCCATATTGAGAATTCACCTGGAACACAGTTTTGCCAGCCTTGCCGCGTTTGGTAGTGATAAGTACAACGCCGTTGGCTGCACGGGAACCATAGATGGCGGCCGCAGAGGCATCTTTCAAAATATCAAAAGACTCAACATCATTAAAGTTTAAATCGGCAAGCGGGTTTCCACTATAAGAAGATGTGCTAATAGGAATTCCATCGATAACATATAAGGGATCATTGGAAGCAGAAATGGAACCTGAACCGCGGATACGGATCTTCACCCCTTCACCCACCTTACCATTGTTTGATTCAACAAATACACCTGCGGCTCGTCCTTGGAGTGCCTGTGTAAAGTTGGGTACAGGCATATTCTGAATATCTGCACCTTTTACTTTGGCAATGTTGCCGGTAAGATCTTTTTTGATTTTTGTACCAAAGCCCACCACTACAACTTCGCTTAATGATTGATCCGCCAGCGACAGTTGAACAGAAATGTTATCGCCACTGATCGCCACTGTTTTTTCTTCAAACCCAACAAAGGCGAATGTGAGTTCTTTGGCCTTCTCATTAACCTTCAATTTAAAAGAACCATCGATCAGTGTAATGGTAGCGGCATTTTGTCCTTTAACTTTTACAGTAACACCTTCCAGCGGATTTCCCGTTTTAGCGTCTGTAACCGTACCCGAAATGTCTCTGGATTGTGCGTAGGCCACGAAAGAAAATAACAGTGCCCAGCACCATAGCAGGAGTTTTCTCATGTGTAATTAGTTTTGATTGATCAGCGTAATATTACGGAATAAATTGGCAAAATATTCAAAAACTGTTCACTTTATCACCCAAGGATTGATTGAAAATCAAAAAAAATATAGATATTATTAGATCCCATATAATGAAAAGCCCCACATGAAAATGCGGGGCTATGTCTTTGCTTTGTAACTTGATTAAACACATGAGAATGCAGAGACAATAATTTATACTTACCGGAAAATGCCTTTTTATTCTCTGGAAAATGTTAGAATGCTATAGAATTTTTATTTGAAATTTTAGAATCGCAGCTATTGTTCAAAGTATTTACTGCGTTTCCGCAACGCCTATCAGCTTTTACAAGCCGATGATTCCATTTTATATAAGGCAAGCATGTAATGAATACCGGGTTTGATAGAAAAACATTTCGTTTTACATTGATAAATAGATTCACATTAGCGGTTGTATAACTAATGGACCTGTTTAATAAAAAAACCTTCTGATAGATTTGAAATCCTTGTTGAAGAATAGCTTCTAAAAAGCGGAGCGCTTTTTTGGCGGGCGCAGTTAAAGCAACACATAGCTCAGGAGAGCCAATAAGTAGTTTTTTTCTCATAAAAGTGTTGGTTATTGTTTATACCACTTATCAACTTCACCAACCAATAGTAAACAAAAGAGGCCTTCCATACAAAACGGCAGCCTCCTTCGAATTTGACTAAAAATACTAAAAAATCTTAAAAATTTCCTGATTAAGGAATTTTTAATTCCATTTTTCTTACACTAATATTTTGAAGTTGATGTTTTAATTGCGATTCCTTCCGTTTAAAAAAATCATAATATATTGTACAAGTGTGGCTAAAGAAGCTAAAGCTGCTACCACATAAGTAAGTGCGGCCCATTTTAAAGCATCTTTTGCCTTGTCATGTTCCTGTCCGCGGGCAATATTTGTTTTATCAAGCCAGGCTAATGCCCTGTTGCTTGCATCAAACTCCACCGGAAGTGTAATTATTGAAAAAAGCGTAGTAACTGCAAACAACACTATGCCAGCCAACAAGAGTGTAGGAAAAACTTTAATCATTAATATACCAGCCAGCAATACCCATTGCACAATATTACCGCTGAATTGAACAAACGGCACCAACTTGCTTCTGAGCATCAGCCAGTTATATGTCGTAGCATGTTGTACCGCATGCCCGCATTCATGTGCGGCAATGGCTGCCGAAGCAATGCTGTTACCATGATAAACTTCGGGGCTAAGGTTCACCGTTTTTTCCTGTGGATTATAATGGTCCGTCAAAAAACCTTCCACAGAAATCACCTTTACATCATAGATCCCGTTTTCCCGAAGCATTTTTTCCGCTACTTCACGGCCTGTAAATCCAGATGATAAAGGCATTTGCCGATACTGGTTAATCCGGCTTTTTAATACCCCGGAAACCAGCATACTTATTACGACAAACAGAATAGAAACCAAAAAAATTGAGTTCATTTATATGAGGTTTTTTCAATAAGATTGCAAATCACTAACCAATTATAGATCAAGCGATTAAATGGCATTTTTTAGATTCAAAAAAGCCATAATGACATAATTCCAAGTCATGTCCCGCCAAAACCGGCAAAATGACGATTATATATACAATTTAGCCTATTTGAAAGTTATTAACAAGGACAAAAAATAATTTTGAAATGTGCCCCATTATTGTAATTTAGTGGCAGAATTTAATGGGTTAGTAAGTAAAGGGCCGGTATTTTTACCGGCCTTTTTATTTTGCATACTTTCTGATTATTTGTCCTTTTATAACACTTTGAATTTCTTACTTAAGATACTTTTTATATCCAGATAATGCAAGTGATCTTCTTTTAATTCTTGTTCGCTCTTCAGGATTCTTCTAGTTTTACGGCATGAGTAAGGTTAAGACAGCTTTCTTCTGTAGTAATTGTGGTTATGAAAGTACCAAGTGGCTGGGTAAATGTCCATCGTGCAATCAATGGAATACATTTGTAGAAGAAGTGATTGATAAGGGAACCTCCAAAGTAAACAATGAATGGAAAGATTATACCCTTGAAAAAAGTAAAACACGCACGGTTGTTTTAAAGGATGTAAAAAGCAATGAAGAGAGAAGAATTATAACACATGATACAGAACTTAACAGGGTACTGGGCGGTGGTATTGTTGCGGGCAGTATTGTATTGATTGCCGGTGAACCGGGAATAGGTAAGAGTACTTTGTTTTTGCAGAATGCCTTACAGCTTAATCATATTACTACGCTGTATGTAAGCGGTGAAGAAAGTGAGCAGCAGATCAAAATGCGTGCAGACAGGTTAAAGGTGATCAATGAAAATTTTTACCTGCTTACTGAAACACATACCAACATTATCTTTCAGGAAGTAAAGAAAATAAAGCCACAGTTGGTAATTATCGATTCTATACAAACACTTCAATCCGGTCTTATAGAATCTTCACCTGGAAGCGTATCACAAATAAGGGAAAGCGCGGCAGAGCTACAACGCTTTGCCAAAGAAACCAATACTCCGGTTTTCCTCATCGGCCATATTACCAAGGATGGCAGCATTGCCGGCCCTAAAATACTGGAACATATGGTTGATACAGTTTTGCAGTTTGAAGGAGACCGCCATTATGCTTATCGTATTTTAAGAACACTCAAGAACCGGTTTGGAAGTACGTCTGAACTTGGTATTTATGAAATGACGGGAGATGGTATGCGCGCCGTGGTTAACCCTTCTGAAATACTCATCACGCAAAAAGAAGAGCAGTTAAGCGGTAGCGCGATTGCTGCAACCATGGAAGGCTTACGTCCTTTGCTGATAGAGGTGCAGGCACTCGTAACACAAAGCGTATATGGCACTCCTCAAAGAACCGTAAATGGTTTTGATGCAAGAAGACTGCAGCTTTTATTGGCCGTACTTGAGAAGAGAGGCGGTTTTCATTTTGGTGTGAAGGATGTATTTCTCAATATTGCAGGCGGTATAAAAGTAGAAGATCCTTCTATTGATCTGGCCGTAATTTGTGCGCTTCTTTCTTCGTATGAAGATGTTCCTTTACCCCAGCAAATTTGTTTTGCAGGTGAAGTAGGGCTTAACGGTGAAATACGTGCCGTAAACAGGATTGAACAAAGAATTGCCGAAGCAGAGAAACTTGGCTTTGAAAAGATCATCGTTTCAAGATATAATAAGAAAGGGTTTGAAAATAGTAAGTTTAAAATTGAAGTAGTGGCGCTAAGCCGCGTTGATGAAGTTTACCGGTTTTTGTTTTGATATCCTTGTAACGCTTCACAGGGAAAGTTGTAACTTACTGAAAAGGCGAAAATGTTCCGGCCCGTAAAAAATATCCTGCATGATTTTACGCATCTTTTCTTCCCGCATATTTGCGCCGGTTGTGGCACAGATATTTTACCGGCTGATAACCTGCTTTGCGCATCCTGCTACTTGCGGCTACCCGAAACAGGATTTCCGCAAACACCCGGTAACATTATTGAAAGGATCTTCTATGGCAGATTAACCCTGCAGGTAGCAGGTAGTGCTTTTTACTTTACCAAAGATTCGTTGATACAAGAATTGATCGCAGCCTTGAAGTATCATGGTAAGCGTGAAATTGGTTTTTATCTTGGCAAACTGTTGGGCAAACAGCTATCATCAAGTCAAAGATTTAATGATGTTGACCTTTTACTACCGCTTCCTTTAAACGTTCGGAAACAGAAGAAAAGGGGGTACAACCAGGCAGAAGAAATTTGCAAAGGCATTACCGCTATATGGTCTAAACCAATAAACACAACCGCGGTGGCGCGAAACATTTTTACAGAAACGCAAACACATAAAGACCGCATTGGCCGGTGGCAAACCATGAAAGATGTTTTTGTTGTTGAACATCCGTCCGCAATTGAAGGGAAGCATCTGTTACTGATTGATGACATTCTAACTACCGGGGCCACCATTGAAGCTTGTGGCAATGCTATACTAAATATACCCGGTACAAAACTTAGTGTCGCCACGGTTGCCTACACCAGTTAAGCTGTAATCATACCTCGCTATCTTAAAAAATAGTAACGCAAAGCAAGTTTTAATAATTCAACATAAACAAAACCCTTACGCATTATGTCTTCCTTTAGGAGTAAGGCTTTCCACATTATATATCCTATTCTGACCGGATTTGGCAGAAGCAACCTGTAAATAATTTAACCGTACTTATTTACACGAGATCATACAAAAGCAATAATTTTACTACTTGCTTATCAATATTACTCATTGTTAAAAAACAAATTATGAAATACTTTCTTTTCGCAGTGATGGCAGCGTTAGTGATTGGTTTTACTGCCTTCAAACCTGCTCCAAAAGCCGCAAAAAATATTTACACTTTTAAAATCAAATCGCTGGATGGCGGTACTATTGATTTCTCCCAGTACAAGGGTAAAAAAATAATGATCGTTAATACCGCTTCCAAATGCGGATTCACTAAACAGTATGCAGGTCTTGAAAAATTGTATGAAGCCAATAAAGATAAACTGGTGATCGTTGGCTTTCCTTCCGACAATTTCGGCGGACAGGAATACCAGGATGACGGCGAGATAAAAGAATTTTGCAAAAAGAATTTCGGTGTTACGTTCCCGCTTACCACAAGGGTGGATGTTAAGGGTGATAACGTTACGCCGGTATATAAATACTTATGCAGTAAATCTGAAAACGGAGTATTGGATGCAAGCATTTCCTGGAACTTCAATAAATTTATTATTGATGAAAAAGGAAACCTGCTGGCCCATTTTGACAGTAAAGTAACGCCTGAAAGCGATGAACTTTTGAAGTACATCAATCAATAAAAATTATTTTCAGTAATTACAGGCCGGGCATGTGTCCGGCTTTTTTATGCCTACTATTTCGCTTGATCAAGCCCGTAAATTCTTTTCTGTATCCCTGCTTTTTTATATAACTATGCAACTTTATTCAAACTAATTTACAGCAGTGCTTTTTCAGAATATTATTGGTCAGCAGGAGGCAAAACAACACCTGATAGAAATGGTTAACCAAAACAGGTTAAGCCATGCGCTGTTGTTTCTGGGGAAAGAAGGTAGTGGTGCGCTGTCATTGGCACTGGCCTTTGCAAGTTATGTAAGCCTTAACCCGAATGGAGTTGCAGCTCAACCAGCCGGCCCTTCTCTTTTTGGAGATGAGCCGCCAGCGCCTTCATTACCTGCCAACGCAGCACAGGCCGATGCATGGATGCAGCAACAACAAGCCTGGCCAAAAATCGCGGGTATGATGCATGCAGATATTCATTACGCATATCCTGTAATACCCAAAAAAAGTGGCGATAAACCCACCAGCACTGACTATATCACAGAATGGCGGGAGTTTATTAAACTTCATCCCTACGGCAACGCCTTTGACTGGTTGCAGTTTATTGGTGCAGAAAATAAACAAGGCAATATTACTTCTGAAGAATGCGCAGATATTATTCGTAAGCTTAATCTTAAAAGCTTTGAAAGTGAGTATAAGATCTTAGTAATGTGGATGCCTGAATACCTGGGCAAAGAGGGCAATAAGCTACTAAAGCTGATTGAGGAGCCACCGCCAAATACTCTTTTTATATTAGTGGCGGAAAACGAAGAACAAATTTTGCCAACAATATTAAGCCGGTGCCAGCTAGTAAAAATTCCGCTGCTTTATACAAGGGATATTGAAGAGGCGCTGATCACACGTAACGGCACAGCGCCGGATGTTTCGCGCCAGGTAGCCGGCATAGCAGAGGGTAATTACCGTGATGCCATGCAAATGATCCAGCATGCAGAGGAAGACTGGCAAAGCCTTTTGCGGGAATGGTTGAACGCTACCCTAAAAGGAGGGCCGGCGGCACAGGTAAAATGGATTGACGAGATTAGTAAACTCGGCCGGGAAAAACAAAAGCAGTTCCTGCGTTATTTTAATCACCTTTTAGAGCAGAGCATACGCATCCGGGCGATGGGCATAGATTACATTCAACTGCCGGATAATGAAAAGGATTTTGCCGGCAGGCTTAACAAGATTGCTTCCGTAAGTCAGCAGCAGGTAATGATTGAGGAGTTGGATAAAGCGGCTTATTATATTGAGCGTAATGCTAACGCCAAGATGCTTTTTCATGCACTTACGATTAAAATGTACCACATCATTCAGGATAAAGCCCTAATTTTGGCAGACTAGGCCTAAAATATCCAAAAGATATTGGCGGTTTTCAACATATATCAGTGGAGTGGTTTTTTATGAGGCGTTTTGCAGAGGCATTGTTTCCTTCCCGTTTAATGCGGGCACTTGTATAGTATTAACAGGCATCTTTCGTTAAAGAACCTGTTGTTTAATGAATATTGGTTTGTACATAAAGCTTCGGCTTTTATGCATCCTTGCAATGCAGGCTTCGCCTTTTCAGGCATAAGCAGCGCATACAAGTGGCTTAATGTATTTCTTTACATGATGGCATCGGGAACCCGGAGTGCGTCCTGCATTATATACTCGCACATACCTTCTCCGCAAATTGATCAGAAACAAGAATCTACAAATTATTTAAATCATACCTACGTATGGGATGCGGTAGTTGCGGAACAGGAAAGCCAAATGGATGCAAAAGCAATGGAGGTTGCAGCACCGGTAGCTGTAACCGCTTAAACGTATTTGACTGGTTGAAAGACCTGCCCATAGATGATGCTGAAAGCAGTTGCAAGATTATAGAGGTAAGCTTTAGCCGTGGCAGCCGTAAAGATTTTTACAGAAATACCACTTCACAGTATTTTGACAAGGGTGATTATATTACCGTAGAAGGTGTAAGCGGATTTGATGTAGGCGAAGTTTCTCTTACCGGTGAACTCGTGCGGTTGCAAATGAAGAAAAAAGGAGTGGATGAATTTAATAGCGAATTGAAGAAGGTTTTGCGCCGCAGCGGGGATAAAGACCTGGAGTTTTACCATCATCATAAATCAAGGGAGAAAGAAGCGCTTGCAAGAAGTCGTGCAATTGCCCGACAGTTAAACCTGCAAATGAAACTGATTGAAGTTGAATTCCAGGCTGACGGTAAAAAAGCAACATTTTTCTATACGGCAGAAGACCGCGTGGATTTTCGCGAAATGATTAAAATATATGCCAGCGAGTTTAAGGTAAAAGTGGAAATGAAGCAGATCGGCATCAGGCAGGAAGCCGCTAAAGTAGGGGGCATCGGATCTTGCGGAAGAGAACTTTGCTGCAGCACCTGGCTGAGCGATTTTAAAAGTGTCACTACAACGGCGGCGCGATATCAAAATTTATCCATCAATCAAACCAAATTAAGCGGACAATGCGGTCGGTTGAAATGCTGTCTTAACTACGAGCTGGATACTTACCTGGATGCCTTGCAACAATTTCCGGATAACGCAGAAATGCTGGATACTGTAAAAGGCACCGCGAATCTGATCAAAAAGGATATTTTTAAAAACCTGATGTGGTATACGCTTCCGGAAAGCAATAAGCAATACCCGTTAACCATACAGCGCGTTAAAGAGATCAGGCGCATGAACATGCAAGGGCAGAAAGCGCAGGAACTGCAGCCGGTTGAACTGGTTGGCAATAAAGCCAAGGAAGTGGAGCACGAGTTTGTGGATGTAGTGGGCCAGATTAGCCTGCGCAGTCTTGAACGTAACAGCAAGAAGCGGAAAGAGAAAGACAGAGAGCAACGTACAGATAACAGGGATCGGGAACAACGTGGCGGCACGAAAGAGGTAAAGCAGCAACAGCAGAACAATCCGCCAAAAAATCAGCAACAGCAACAAAAAAGACCGCCGCAGCAAAAGCCGCCATTTAACCGGCCCCCGCAGCAAAGGCCACCACAAAACCGGCCGCCACAAAATAAACCACCTCAGGAAAATAAATAATGACTGAATAAAAGAATGCCCCGGAACATTAATCCGGGGCATTCTTTTAACCGTTTATCAACATTGTTTTTATATACTAGTCTACAGCAATACCCGCGCTTTTCAATTCCTCTAAACTTATTGCCGGGAAACTCTTTCCTTTCTTCATTTTTTCAACTACCAGCTTACCTATCTTAAGCGCATCTTCCTTTGTTTTAAAATAATGAAAGCCGCTTACTGCCGGAATATTCTCCTGCTTAATGTATAGTTTACTATCTACGTATACCTCGTAACCCCATCCGTCTTTTAGCTGGATAGCATTCAATTCCAGGGGAAGTTTATCGTTAGGAGATTCTTTAGGCCGCTCAGTGCAAGAGATAAAAAAAAATCCTGCAATAAGCAGAAGAAAGAATAAAATTTTACTTACTCGCATGCCAGATCTGTTATGAAGGTTTGATACAAACATTTGTTTTAAATGATAGATAACAATATTCCCGGGTAGGGTTCTGTCGCTAAAATTATCAGCTACAATATATACATACTAGTTAAAATAGTTGATCATGGCATATATAACGATGAAGCTGCATTTTTTATCGACAAGAAAAGCATTTCTACCAAGCGCCTTGTTAGGTTACTTGTACAATAAACATTTGTAAGTAAAATTTGCGGATAAGTCTTTAAAAACAGCCTAAGAAAAAAAATTTTTTAAGTCGTTCTTTAATAAGAAAACAAGCTTTTTAAAACGAGTTGTTCACTATAAATAAGTTACGTATAAGTTTCCTGCGAATGCTTTTTACTATAAGCTTAAGAAGTGATTAAGATGGCTGACGCGAAGAGCTAAAACGAATTTATGGCACAATAATCGCAAATGTGTGTGCATCCATTTAAAAAAGCGTTATGAAATTACCCCCACCTACCAAACAAATGGATAACTTATTGATAAATGCGCATTCGGTCGCATTGGCAATACCAGTTATCTCTCAAAGGCACCGAGGTGCAATTAAAGCGAAAGAAATCATTGGTTCGTTACCTGCAACAACTGGTTTTCAGTTTTTAAAAAATCTAATTTTTATTGCTGAACATCTATTAAAAAGTATTCTCCTGAAGCAATAACGGATTCCTCTTTTTAAATCAAAGGTGACTTAATTACTTTTTGACGCAAGGCAATAAACAAGCGCAGTTTATCAAGCCCTGCAAGGCACTCTATTGCTTTAACTTTTTTCAATTACATAACAGGTTGTGAGCGGCTTTATTAAAGCCACAGGTCATCCCTTTGTCGACAATTTGTAGAGCAACAACTACACTTCTGTAGCCCCTGCAAGTACCGTCAATACAGCGTTTGCTCTATTTTTTACGCCTCACCGCCACAGTTACTTTGCATCATCAAACAAGACAATATCCAAACGAAAAACCAAGTTAAAATCCAAAAAATCAATCTCATGAAATTCCTGAAATTAGCCCCCATCGTTATCGCCGCTGCCTTCTTTGCAACTTCATGCAGCAAACAATTAGATGTTCCAGCCCAGTCTGCTGATCAAATGAATATAAGTGCTTTACCTACTGCAAGCCTTGCTACTCCGCAAGCTGCTGCTGCCGCAAGTACAACAGTAGCGCCCATGGTACAAACTGCAGTTTCTACTTCTATCAACAGCAACATTGGTGGATTTTTGCAAGCGTTACCTGGTGATTATAATACCAACACTACCGCCAAGTATCCGCTGATCCTGTTCTTTCACGGCAAAGGCGAATCTGGTAACGGTAATGCTGCTGGCTTAGCAAAACTTGCTACCCAGTCTTTACCTAACTATATCCAGAATAAAAAGTTCCCTGCAAGTTTTACTGTTAAAAGCGGCACCTACTCCTTTATCGTGATCTCTCCGCAGTTCAAATCTGCCCCGGGTTTGGGTGATGCCGGTGCTGTGCTTGACTATGCTGTTAAACATTATCGTGTAGATCCCTCCAGGATTTATATTGTAGGCCTTAGCATGGGTGGCGGACTTACGTGGGCTTATAGCGGTTACAACTATAAGAAGATCGCTGCGATTGTTCCTATGTGCGGTTGGTTAACACCTACCAGCGGACAAGCAAAAAACATGGCTTCTTCAGGTATGGCGGTATGGGCCTTTCACAACAATGCCGACCCTACGGTGAATGTAAGCCTTACTAATAACACTGTTACCATGATCAACGGTTACAACCCGCTGGTTGCAGCAAGAAAAACCATCTTTACTTCTACCTCACACAACTGCTGGACCAAAGCAAGTGATCCTAACTACAAAGAAGTGATCAACGGTGTAAGCATGAATATCTATGAATGGTTATTACAGTATAAAAGATAATTCAACAAACCAAATAAACATAAGGGCCTTTAATGGCCCTATTTAAAAAATAAGCATTACAAGTTTTCATTAATCCAATATTCAAATAGCTACTGTCTCAAATTTAAATAGTAGCATATAAAACTCCAATATCATGAAATTCCTGAAATTAGCCCCCATTGCAATTGCTCTTGTTCTTTTTGCATCATGCAGCAAACAGTTAGATGTTCCGTCACAATCACCTGCATCAGCCATTAGTGTAAGTGCATTGCCAACCGCAAGTCTTGCTACTCCTCAGGCTGCAGCAGTTGCGCCTGTAGCTTCGATGGTGCAGAAAGCCGTTAACAAAACCATCACTGCCAATATCGGTGGCTTTTTTGAAGCATTGCCTGGAGATTATGCTTCCTCTAATAAGTCTTATCCTTTGATTATCTTTTTACATGGTGTTGGTGAGATGGGCAATGGTACTACCGACCTGGCTAAGGTGGCCAACAACGGTATCCCCAATCTTATTAAAAACAATAAGTTCCCTGCAAGTTTTACTGTAAACGGCAGCAGTTATTCTTTTATCGTATTGTCACCACAGTTTAAAAACATTCCTGCAACACTGGATGTGAATACCATGATTGATTACGCGATTAAAACCTACAGGGTGGATGCATCAAGAATTTATGTTTCCGGTTTAAGCATGGGTGGTGGTATCACCTGGTATTATGGCGGCAACTACTTCAGCCGTGTGGCAGCTATCGTTCCAATGTGCGGCGCTGTTAACCCGAATGAAAGGCAAGCTAAAAACATAGCAACTTCAGGTATGGCAGTTTGGGCCTTTCATAACAATGCGGACCCTACGGTGAACATTGCCAATACATATGCAGCATTAAACAGTATCAATAGCTATAGCCCTGTAATTGCACCAAGAAAGACCATCTTTACTGCTAAAATGCACAACTGCTGGACTAAAGCAAGTGACCCTAACTATAAAGAAGTGATCAACGGTGTAAGCATGAATATTTATGAGTGGATGTTACAATATCACAGATAAACTTAATACAACTATTCAATCATAACCCAGGTGGTCACCTTCTTATAAGGTGGCCATCGTTGTTTTTGGGAGAACCCAAAATATACTGAAGGACTTTGTACAACTACGGGAGATCAATGCTGAAGTTGTTTAATCTCTACCTGTAGTTCTAATTACTTTAAATTATCCGGAAAACTCTGTGGTCACCTTTATAACTGATATCCGGATACCAACTTATTATTTTTATTCTCCATTGTTTGTGTCGGCTTTTATACTTACAGGCACCTCATTCTTAGTTTGAAACAAGTCACTTTTATCAACGTCAGGTCATGTTTTTGCTGACAATTTGTAGAGCAACAACTACACATCTGTAGCCGCTGCAAGTACCGTCAATACAGCGTTTGCTCTATTTTTTACGCCTCTCTGCCGCAGTTACTTTGCATCATCAAACAACACAATATCTACAACGAAAAACCAAGTTAAAATCCAAAAAATCAATCTCATGAAATTCCTGAAATTAGCCCCCATCGCA